>JAABUI010000107.1_pt1 | contig 125910 bp, 108 predicted proteins | sample 5559111 | NCBI WGS metagenome assembly JAABUI01 (sample SAMN10711870, study PRJNA513365) | rock metagenome | isolation source: Antarctica rocks | place: Antarctica: Victoria Land, Buttleship Promontory | reverse complement strand
GCAGAAGCTTCGACTTCAAAAAGAGAAATCTATTGTCACGATTTTAGCATGTGTTACTCGAAAGATGTTGGGAAAAGAGATGTTAGATCACTTAGATGATGTTGAACAATATTATAGATGATGATAGACGTGAGATTATCAGTGATGTTATGAGAGCCCCTCGATATGAATGATACTCAGCGTTCATGAGGTATAAGAATCTCTGAATGATCTCTTTCTTTTCTTTCTTCTTCGTGCAACGTCTTGTATCTAAAATCTAGTTATTAGAATTTCATTCTGATTTCATTCAGCTCTCAGTTCGTGACAAGGTTGATTCTCATCTCACTTTCAATTCTCACCTCACTTGAATTTCTTCTTTCTCAACACAATCAACAATCATCACTCTTTCAACTTCTTTACGCATTGCATTCTTCTTTCTTTCAACTCATCTATCTTGATAATCAGCGCATCGCTCAATCATCACGATGACATCTCGCAAGCATAATTTTCTGTCAGATGACATTATCACAACTACTTCATCAAAGAAGACGAAGCGATCTGACGATACTACTACAAAGAACGACAGCGCGAGTTCTTCTACTCGTCGATCTACTCGTAGCAAGAACTTCAATATTTTCGATGCTATCGCTTTCGTCAGAGAAACAATATCTGCAAAAGTTCAAGAAAAGAAGATTTCAATTCAGAAAGTGATCACGAAAGTCTTGATTTCAATGAAGAATCAGCGTGATGTTGATCATGAAAGAGTGATATTCTTGAATAATCTCATCAAGAAGTCAGTACTTGCACTCTATTGCAACATCGAAAAAGCAGAGTCTATGTCTTATCTATGAGCAGAATTTCTAGAGAAAGTACAAACACTCAGAAATCAGATTGAGCTGAATGTCTTCAACAGTACACTCTTCGCGAATAAAGTCATCGCAATCAATCTCAAGAACAACGCACACATTTTTCTCATTCTTATTATCGATAAAGAAGCTCTGCATTCAAAGAATAATCTGCAGACATTTATTAATAATGCATAACACAATGAAGAAGATATGTTCAGTAAAGACTTCGCTATCGTAGAGAATGATAGTGATATTCTGTTACGATTCTAGCTACGCATCTTCGTTGATAGCTATGTTGATGACTATGTTGATGACTATGTTGATGGCTATTCTGAGAGCTATCGTCGATCGCTCGTCGCTAGAGCATAGACTTGTTCCGAAGTCAATTCTATTCAGAGTTAGCTTATGTTCTTCTGAGTCATATAGATAGTCGACTCTTCTCTTCTAGATACTTTCCTTCCTTAGCATTTATATACTCGTTACATTACACTCATATGACTCGCTCTATGCTGATCTCTAACATTATATAAATGCTTCTTCGTTACAGACGAAGTGAAATAATCTGCATTGATTTCTTCGAATGCTTCTGCTAGTAGTTCTTCAATTCTCTATCGACTTTGATCTAGCGACTTGCGTTCGTGCAGCAGCACTCACCTTTCTCCTCTCGTGAGCTGATTCAGCGAGAATAAACAAAAGATTCGAACTCATGCGCTGATCAGCGAGTATAAACAAACGATTGAAACCATTCGACTAGATCAAAGATCAGCGAATTAATCGTTCATTCAGATTCGCAAGAAATTCTTCGAATTTGTTGAACAATCAAACGAAATCAGTCATAGAACTGCGTGAAGTCTCTATCTCGAGGAGCAAACCCTCAGTGAGCCTGCTTCAATGACACTGTCAATGCAATGATCTATCTTCTCATCGTTCTATTCATCAGTGAATCTGATCATACATTCACGTGCAACTAGTGAGTCTGCTACAATGACATCTTTCGTCAATGCAATGATCTATCTACTCACATCGCCCTACTCATCAGTGAACCTGATCATACGTTCACGTGCAACTAGTGAGCCTGCTACAATGACGAGCTCAAAGTCGATCTCTTCAATGAGCAAGTTGATCAGTGAGTCTGCTTCAATGACACTGTCAATGCGATGATCTATCTTCTCATCGTTCTACTCATCAGTGAACCTGATCATACATTCACGTGCAACTAGTGAGTCTGCTACAATGACATCTTTCGTCAATGCGATGATCTATCTACTCACATCGCTCTATCTATCAGTGAATCGATCTGTCGACTCGTTCACGTGCAACTAGTGAGCCTGCTTCAATGACACTTCTACCTCGCATAGTGAGTCTGCTACAATAGGCATTTCGATTCTACACAAGGCTAAGAAAATACATTCATGCGAACATGAATCGTTGAAGAAGAGGAATAATGTTACGATTCTAGCTACGCACCTTCGTTGATAGCTATGTTGATGACTATGTTGATGACTATGTTGATGGCTATCCTGAGAGCTATCGTCGATCGCTCATCGCTAGAGCATAGACTTGTTTCGAAGCCAACTCTATTCAGGATTAGCTTATGTTCTTCTGAGTCATATAGATAGTCGATTCTTCCCTTCTAGATACTTTCCTTTCTTAGCATTTATATACTCGTTACATTACACTCATATGACTCGCTCTATGCTGGTCCCTAACATATTCTACGAAGTCGAGCTTTAAGTCTGAGAAAGAAAGCTTCGACATTAACTAAGCAGGCAGATTTCTATGAAAAGACGATTGATCAAATGAATCTTGCGAAAAAGTCATCGTCGAAGAAAACAGCACTCGACAAGCATGAAATGATCTATATTGAAGATGTTCTGACACTGAGTCAAAAGAAAGTTCAGCGATATATTGTGAATCATGAAGAGCATCTTATCATAACTGCTGAGAAGTTGAGAAGTGAGATGACTGATCTTGCAGTCTATGTGCATCGCGCGAAAAAACATCTCAGAAATCTGATTCAACTAAAGATTGTTGCAGATCTCAAGCTTTGTCGTGATATCAAACTATACGACAAGTTTGAGATTTCAAAGTGACAGATGACAGCACTCTCTAGCGATCTTCATGTATGCGAATGCTCGAAGATTTGTATTCAAGCTCAGCAATCTTCGTCATCATTCACATTCTACATATATCAGAATGACGTGCTATCACAACAACTTCGCGAAAAAGTTCTTTTGTTCATCAAGATGAAGAAAAAGAAGAAGAAGAATGATATGAAAGATGATGAGTCAAGCGTCTTGACTGCTATCACAACTGAAGAAGAAGAATCTTCTATGAGAAATGTCATCAATGTGAACGAAGAAGATATACTCGATCAGAAAATGCTCGTGACTGCTGTCACGACTGCTGTTGTACTTGAAGAACAATATGATGTCGCAATTGAAGAAAAATCTACTGTTGTATCTGAAGAAGAGACAGCTATCGAAACTGAAGAAGAGACTGCTATCGAAACTGAAGAAGAGACTGTTATCGAAACTGAAGAAGAGACTGCTATCGAAGCTGAAGAAGAGGCTGCTATCGAAACTAGAGAAGAGATTGCAACTGAAGAAGACGAAGAGTCTAATACGCACTATCACGAAATGTTCACGAGTGTCACAACTTCGAAAAAGTCTGATGTCGCATTGAATTTCTCGACTGTCGCAAGTGCATGAAACTTTATCAGTGATGCTGTTGAGTTCAAGAAAGAGATACGCTATTACGAGAGTCTCGTTCTTGTTGAATCAATATTGTTCGTCATCATGATTCAAGGCTGATAATGAGATTGTATCTATCACAGATAGTATTTACGTATTACAATGAAATCAGTTGTGATACTGTTCATCTTCTGTTTCATGCCTGTAGCCGTAAATTTACGATTTCAATTATCATCTATCGTAACATGACTGTTTGCATATCAGTCTTCTTTCAGACTCGAAGATGTAAATGTGGCAAAACCGAATTATAATCGTAGAATATTATAAATCAGTCTAATGTAGAAACGTGACTAAAGAATTGCGGTAATCGAGTTTATCTACCGTAAGCACTACGAAACTGCCTACTGACAGTCTTCTAAACTAATACGGTTCTAGTACGGTTAAAGAGAATCATAAAGCTTCGCTAAGGTACGTAGTACCAACCCGACGCCAAGAATGTTTTCCAACCGGCTCAACTTTTCCAACCCCCCGCGGCCCCGCCAGCTGAAACCCGCCCGGCTCCGCTTGCCAATAGCCTTCAGTCAAGCTGGCCCTAGCCCTTGCCCCCAGCTGCATGTAGGGATCCTGAGAGTTGCAGCGTAGTAGACCTTAATCTCTCTAATAACTTGGGGGAGATGCGCCGCACGGAAAGACACTTCATGATGTATACAGGTCCTTCCTGCAGGCTGCAGCGGGCTGGACATTGTATTAGCAAAAAGCTTCTTAACAAGGATTATTTGTATGAGGGCGTAAGCCAGCTATACCTGAACAAGCCCGGCAACGCGTAAGCAATGTCCAGCCCGCTGCAGGAAGGACCTGTAGCGCTGAGAAGGGCAGCTGCATATAAGATGGAGGGCTCTATCACCTGGTATGCACTATTGCTACATATTACTGGTGAGCGGTCTAGAAAATATGAGGTTACGTGACGCGGGATCTTCACCTTTCAGTATGTACACCGAGCTTGGAGTCGATTTGAGCCTGCCGTCGGCGGAGTGCCAGTCAGCCGCGACACCTTTCGAATGTATGTTCGAAGGCGCCGCGATCCGCGAGAAGGAACGCACGCCCATTTTGACTCATGACCCAGTTGAATACCTCTACGGTGTTGATGCCGCCGCTCTAGACAGTGGGATCGACTTCAGTGCTCCGTTAACGTCCGATCCATCACTCGACTGTAGTTTGTCAGAGTTGTTGGAAGACTGTTACACGAACCCTACTACCCCACAGGGGCCAATGCTAAGTGCTGTATCATTGTCACATTGTATGGGTAGTTCCAACCTCATGTCGCCTCTATTCAACCGCTAACTTATACTTTTCTTCTCAGATAGCCTCACACACTCTCGAACAAGCAGCCCGAAATGATCTCAGGAGCAAGCCAGAAGCCCGGTAAGCCCCGCGCAAGCGGGTCTAGCACGCACAAAGTATGCCAACCACTTACCCTCATCCGTGTTCGTGTCAGGAACCCAAGGCTGACGAGACGCACAGATCGATCGAGCTCGCGAGACGAAGGGGAGCCAGCGACCCCATTACACGGTAGAGAAGCGATACCGATCAACACTGGACAAAAAGTACGCCGCTCTTGCCCGAACACTGTCGAGCGAGGCCATACAGCGGATATGCAGAACCGAATCACGGGACTGGGCGGTGCAGTTGGACGATACTTCTAGTTCAAGGGACGAGCAGGGGACTGGAAGTCGGCAACGGAAGACGGCCTCACTTTCGGTGACCATTGAGACGATCAACATGCTCAGCAGTTGCTGCCGCCGGGAAGCAAAGGATTTGGAACAGTTGCGAAGCAGTGTTCACGAGACAAGAAAGCGCGTACGGCACATGCTAGAGGCGAAACGGTCGCCGAGCCGCGAGCAACATGGCGGGGAATAATTCCCAGGATCAGCCTACATAAGATGACATTTTACCAGATGGGTATGCTCAGCACAGTTTTGTGGTTATAATTTGAAATGCAACATCAGTTCAAGTCGCTTACTGTTTTAAAAGATTGGAAAGATAAGGTAATTACGAATATTATACCGGGTTTATATCAAACCCGATAATCAATAGATCCACGTGGTATAACGTGGTATAACGTGGCATAAATGTACTAGTATGTTTACCGCGCCGCCTCCTGACAGGTGGTGCTAGAGGAAAAGGGTATAGCACCATAGGGTCACCAACAGGGTCCAAGGATAGTAAGGTAAGCGGGAATGTTGGCGCGAACCTTCCGTAAGGAACTTCGATCCGAACCGAGAATGCAGGTCGCACGACCAACGCTAGAGCTCGGGCGACCATGCCGATTGTCCGAAGCTAAGAGTCACGCTAACGCCTGAGCTCAATACATAGATTTCATGATCGAACGAACCTTTACACCTATAACTACTTCATCATCAATACACAATCACCTCTTATCATTGACTTCGATGCTTTCGTCGTTCATCGATGTTTCTTTATGCTCAGTCAATGCTGCGCATATGCACAGTCGAGTTCTTAGTGACCAGACGTGGATTCTTTTGTGGTCTCGCTTAATGGTCTTGGCATATGCTTCGCATAGGCTTCGAAGCTTTTCCAACCCAGACGTCAAGTCTTGAATGTGCGGGGCATATGCTATTTTCAAAGTTCAACCCGACGCCAAGTCTTGAATGTGCGGGGCATATGCCATTTCTAAAGTCCAACCCGACGTCAAGGATGTTTTCCGACCCCGGCTCAACTTTTCCAACCCTTCGGCGAGCTGAAACCCGGTAAATATGGCCTTCCAACAAGTAGAACGGCTCGGTTTGACTTTCCCTGAACCGTTGCTAGCAACACTGTTGCATGTGCATCTTTCGAAAGAAGGTGCGTCGCTATAGTAGCACGAGTCATAAATGTAGTGCATATATACATAACGTTCTTCGACGACTCTCCTCAACTCTAACGTCGTCAGATAGCTTGACTTTGACGCCCTTCGACAACTTGCTTCTGTGACATCGTTCGACAATTTGACTCTGACGTCGTTCGACACCTTTCACACTGTGGGCACCTCAATTCGATATAATGCACCTGACCGTCCTTGCGGTGGCGGCGGCTCTCTATGCCGCACACGTCCTCCGCGCATGGCGGAATCATTATCTCCGGGCGCAAATTACAGGCCTGCCTTGCGTGGTCGTGCCGGCACTGCCGATGTCGCCGATGGTGCGGATCCTGGTTCTGGCACTGTTCTTGTTGCTGAAGCGCCTACCGAGGGCGTGGACCCCGGTATGGCTCGGCCACCTCGATCTCATGTCGAGTTGGCACGACGGCTATGACGCCTACCGGCGGGTGGGCGCCGACTCGTACGTGCTGGTGGCGCCGGCCGGGCTCATGATCGTGACATGCGCGCCGGACGCCATCGATGAGATCTTGCATCGCCGCGACGAGTTTCCGCGGCCTGTCGAGTTCTTCCGCGCCGTCGGCCGCTACGGCAACAATCTCACCAGCAGCGAAGGCGCGCAGTGGCAGCGAATGCGACGGCTAGTTTCGCGCGCCTTTGGCGATCGTAATAACCGTGAGGTGTGGCTCGAGACGTTATACCAGGCGCCACGCATGGTCCGGTCCTGGACGCCGGGTCAGAGCATTCCGCTCAACGCCGATACGAGGCGAATAAGCCAGAACGTTATCAGCAAGGCCGGCTTTGGCTACCGCATACCGTGGGGCGACGAGCCGATGGCTCGAGAGGAGACGAAGCACGGCGGCATGAGCTACATTGACGCCTTGCGCGGGCTCTTCCACAACATCGTGCTGGTCATCGGCCTCCCCGAGCTTCTTCTTAGTAGGTGGTTCCCCGTGCCTGATGAATGCCGCTAACCATCAGGATACGCACCGTCTGCGTCGCTCCAGCAGGTGTACCGGTACAATGTGGCGTTCCGCGCGCACATACGCGATACTATTCAGCGCGGCCGCGCCCAGCCGGCCGGCGACGATATCCTGCACGCACTACTACGCAGGGCCGGGAAAGACTACGAAACGCTGAGCGACACCGACATCCTCGGCAACTCTTTCGTGTTAATATTGGGCGGGCACGAGACGGTCGCGACGTCCATGCAGATGGCGATGATCTTTCTCGCATTAAATATGCAGGCTCAGAAGCATGTGCAGCACGACATCGATCGCATCGTTGGCCAGCGGCCGCCGGAGGAATGGACGTACGACGGAGACCTCCCTCAACTGCTTGAGGGCTGGATCGGCGCGGTGATGCAGGAAGAACTGCGATTGGTGTCGCCCGTCCCGTCCGTGCTCACACGCACAGTGGGCGATCAGACGGCCACGTTCGACGGAGTGCCCACTTCGATTCCCGACGGCACCTTTGTATCCCTCTCGCAGCTGGGCGCGCACCGCAATCCCAAGTACTGGCCGCACGGGCCGCCCGCCAATCCCCAGGACCCGTGGCATCCGCACTCCAACCAGGAAAACGACCTCGAAGAGTTCCGGCCCGAGCGGTGGTTCGCGCCGTCTAGCGACGAGAAGCCGCAGCTGCCAGGCAAAAGGGGGTCTTTTCGCCCACAGCGCGGCGTCTACTTTCCCTTTTCCGAGGGCGCGCGCGCCTGCGTCGGCCGTCGCTTTGCCCAGATCGAGTATGCCGCGGTTCTGGCGGTCATCTTCCGCTCCTACAGCATCGAGTTGGACGTGCGTGAGTGGGTGTCGAACGCCGAGCTCGATCGAATGACATCGACCGAGCGGCACGCCGTCTGGCAGCAGGCGGCCAAGCGCACTCGTGACATGATTCACGACAACATGAATGTGATCATGACTATGCATCTGAAGCAACAGACGTCCTTTCCGATCCGGTTAGTCGAGCGCGGTCATGAGCGGTTTCAGTAGTAATGTAGACATTTATCCGACATGCATCTTACTGTATTCATCGCTTTTAAAGTGGGTGTGTTTCCGATCCATCATATCACTATCATCGTCACACATGCCTACCATTGCAAGTCACATACAAGTCAGGTCAAGTTCATATTAATGCATGAGCCGCTTCGTCGTTTTGCATCAACGGTCACTCGAAGATATTCGATCGCGAGTTCTCTGCGATCTGTAGATTGACCGGCCGCCCTCGTCGTCCGACATTTTCAGTCGTAGTGAATAAGCATGTGCGCGAGGATCATCTGAAGCTCGGCCACAGCTAGAAAGCGGCTGGAACACGCTCAGAGACCGTAGTCTCACGACATCATCTCGACGCTGATGCTCGTGCACAGGTACGACGTGTTAGAATCAGGTTAGCTAAGCATTAGCGCTTAAATTTTAGCGCAATAAGCTCGATTAGCAGAGACGTTCTGCAATTATGTAGCTGGCAATTAGCTGATTAGCTGGCACATATTTGACTTACTCGTCACTCTACATGCTCATCACTCTACTCAGCTACCAACTCAGCTACCTACTCGCCTGGCTACATGTTCAGGACAATCGAAATTCGGCGGACAAGGAAGCTTCCAAGAAATGAAATGTTGGTGCCGCGCTGGTTGTGATCCGACCGAGCCAATCATATCCAACTATCCACACCTCGCTGCATCTTTACTCAGTCATGCGTGGTGGCGCCACTGCTTGTTGAGAAACGTGAGGCTGGGAGTAGTGGTCGCACTCCTCGACTGTGCTCCGCCTAGTTGCCGAGGCAGTTGGTGTCAGGCTGTCAGCAAGGTGGAAATTGCCACCTTCCATCAACTTCCATGGCCCCACTCCGCTTGCCGATAGCCTCCAGTCAAGCTGGCCCTAGATTTGACGTCCCAGTGGAATCTCATTTCCACCGCGTCTGCAAACACTTGATCATCACACGGCAGCAACGTCGAAGTTGCTCTGCACTGCTCCACCACACTTTCCTATCAGTCACTCTCCTTCCCTGAATTGTTCACAGAAATGCCGGCCGTGCTAGAAAAGCTGGACACGCTACGAGGGCATGTATCTCATATCCCACTGATTCTGATCCACGATGGTGGCGGAACAATATTCGAGTACTACATGCTTGGTCCGCTTTACAGACGCACGTACGGCATTCCGAATCCCTACTTTCATGATGGCGGACGCCCGCCGGCCGGCGGGGTGCCGCAGCTTGCAAAAGAGTATGCCGAAGCGATCCAGGCAACTATCAGGAATGGGCCGATCTTGATAGGAGGTACTACTGCTCCTGCTCCTGCTCCTCTTCTTGTTCTACTACGCCGCCTAGATGAAGGAGCCCAAGGTTAACGGCAGGGATAATTAGGTTGGTCGCTCGGTGGTATGATATCACTAGAGACAGCCCGACTCCTTCAGGAAAACGCCTCCATCCAGGTGATAGGGCTTCTTCTAATCGACTCGATGTGCCCTTGGAGTGAATCCTACCGAAACCGCGGCGGCGCGAGGCCATCGTACCGCCCAACGTACCGCCCAACGACATCGGAGAAGACCAAGGCCACGATCGATCGTTGTTTTGATGCTGCGCGAGACATGATTCTCTCATGGGATCGGCCGCCGACATTCAACCCGCCTCGGGCGGTATTGATACGTGCTTCGGAAGCGATGGGGCCGGTCGACGTGCCCGACGGTTCGCAGACTTCCACCGATGCTGATAGCATGCTCGGGTGGTCAGACTACGAGCCCTTGGAAGTTTTGTCCGTAATAAAGGCGCCTGGAAATCATTTCAGCATGTTTGCGGACAACCGAGTACGTTTAGCACCATTGACATTGTATCTGTGGTACAATTTCATACACTACTAACGCGATATTTTGTGATAGTTGGATGGAATGACGAGCAGGATTAGAGAGGCTTGCACATCTCTGGAGAGGGCGCACGTCGAAGAGGCTTCTACCAACAACTCGGGCACAGACGGCCAAGCAAGCATAGTATCCTAAGATCGAACAAGTACCAAATCACCGGCATGCAGGTCGGTACTACCGCTAAGGTTGTCCAGTGTTACACCAATAGTCTAAAGGTCAGAGCGCGTTTTTGAGTTCCGCTCGAGTCTAGATAGTCTTCTTGTTGGGTAGGATCGTAGCTCAGTTTTGGTCCGGCCACAGGCAAGGTCTCAGCTCCGACATGCTTTTTTCATTCAGTACATTCAACTCGACGCAGATGTGGATGCTGGACTCGCGATCAAGGACACCGTCTCTGGGGGCATAGGTTGTTTGCAGGTCTTGTTGAGCTCCGTCGGAATTTTTATGCGAATAACAATCATGTATATTCATGGAAAGATCGGTAATGTACATACATGCCCATGTCAAACACCTCAATAGCATGTGTGACCCGGTCTACATTTCGCTTCAAAGCGATTAACGGATATTGGGAAAGGTTAGGGCGTCAAGGCTCGTCGAGAAGTCTAGGCTTACGCGTTCATGCAAAATTGTCGGGCTGATAGGACGGCGATGGGTTCCTGCTCTATTCAGTATTGTTCTCATAGCGCTATGCAGAATGCTCAGACTCGCTAGCGCAGACTTTGCAGAATGAGCAGTATGCGAACATTTTGACACTACTTGTACAACGAAGCCAACTCATGTCTTGGTCACTTCATATGATATCGTGCTCAGAATACAAGTCACAACGCATGCAAGATATGTACGATATCATCGACTCTCAAAATCTAAGAAATCATGGCACAGACGCTGTTGACTGATGTTTCATCAATCTAAAAATCATGGTGTTGCTGTCTTGTGACAAGAGACTGAGATTGCTCATCTCTGCAATCGTGCCTTCATGCATAACGATCACCATGTCGAAACTCATGATGGCATTGAGCTTATGTGCGATACACATGAGAGTGTGACGGGTAAACTTTTCGCGAATGGCGCGTTGCATTCGCATTGAATGGGGCAGAGGCCGGGGTCTGAGCCAACGATAGAAGAGCCGAGAGCAATTATTGACGTACCTATAGATTCCTTTTCGGCATGTAGATAGCGGGACATACAACACACACAGTTTACATAACCTTTCTACTAGTACGATCATTGCACGTGTCCGTTGTTTGCTCACTCTGTTGCTTCTACAGCTCCCTATACCGCATCTATACCCTATTCCTCGACAACGTATGAATAAATCGATCAATCAATCGTTTTCAACAAAGACAGCTTGAAAGACTCATCTCTGTGATCACACTGAGCTCAGATGACTTGACACGAATCTCTTTTGTCTATCTAACGACAATCATTCCTTTGAATAGAAGCTTTGTGCTTAACTCATGTATCGAGTTCTAGTATAGCGAATACAAGTCTGCCGTTATACTTCTAGTCGATTCTGACAGTTTAAGCCTCTTTCCCTCTAGGACTTTTATATTCTGAGAAGACACTTCGACCCACCTTTGCTCTCACCTAAGTGGGTACTCACTAGAATCTCGTTCTCCTTGTACTTAGCACCCCTAAGAAGACTCTCATGGCGACCTCAAACTTTTTAGCCTCAACAGACGACTTGGACTCTGCCAACTTCTGGAAACTCGAACACGCCAACCAAGCCTACTGGGACACCTACCTCTCCACCCGCCCCGCCTACCAGGCTTCTAACTTCTACACCCTCATGTACGACTACCATGCCTCGCACTCCCTCTCCCCCACCCCTTCTTTCGCAGTCGCTCACGACATCGGCACCGGCCCCGGCCAAGTCGCGGCCCAACTCGCCTCACGTTTCGCTCACGTTGTCGCCAGCGACAACAACGAGACCAGCCTCGACGAGGCTCGCAGGCGTCTCTCGGCAACCTCCGCCACCGGACGGGCATCATTTGCATTGTTCACAGGCGAAGCCATCGCATCGCACTACTCCGCCCAATCGGCCGATTTTATCGCTGCGGCGGAGTGCTTCCCGCTTATGAATGCGAAGGTGGCGCTGGCGAGTTTTGCAACGCTGCTGAAGCCCGGTGGCACGCTGGCGATTTGGTTCTACGGCCGGCCGCATTTTGCAGAGGGGGAATATGCAACCATGTGCCAGCCACTGCTGGACGCCATCATGGATCATAACTTTGGCATGGTGATCAAGGGGAGTGGACCAGACAGGAAGGCGGGGTGGAAGAGGGCGGCGGATGGGATGGCTAGTTGGTTGGATTATATACCTTTTCCCTCGGAGATGTGGAAGGATGTGCAGAGATGGAAGTGGAATCCGCAGTTCAGCTTGTCATTCTTCGGGCCTGAGGCTTGCGATTTTGAGATTGAGCCGGTGAGCTGTGAGGAGAAGCAAGATAAGATGATCGAGAAGAAGAATTCGGGGTTCTGAAAGAACAGGTGGGATGCTGAGAGATTGAGGAGGTTCGTGAGTGCAAGTTTTTCATCGACGGCGAAGAAAGTGCAGAGTGAAGAATATGCTCTTGTTGAAAGACTTTATGAGAAGTTGACGAAAGCGATGAGGGGCAACGGGGCAGTTAGGGATTTCACGTGGCCAGCTGTGCTGATTCTTGCTGCTCGGGCGAATTCGTGAAGCTTGAGAAAGAGATGAAGACTTGGGAGAATGGATACGGCGCTCCCAAATGTTCAATGGGCTGTATACCTGGGAATAACATTCCAATGGAAGTATCAGACTAAATTTACGAGATGGCATTTGAAGTAAATAGTAACGGTGGAAGCCGGCATGCATAAGAGGGAAAGGGAGTTCTGGGGAAAAGTGCCAGCTCATAACAGGCTTCCATATACCAGCTCTAATGCTTCCCGTTAGATGCCTGCCTGAACACGTTTCTATCACAGGTCATTCAGAATTAAATCCACCGCCTGCTCTGCAAGTGCGTAGAGAGTGGCCTGCGGATGTCCGCCAATCGCAACCGGGAGCACGCTGGCATCAACGACACGTAATCCATGCACACCGTACACGCAAAGATCTGTACCCACAACTTGACCCATGGCCGCCGAGCCTGCACTATGATGGTGTGCCATGCCTGTGGCCCTGATCCGAGCATCGATCTCGCCATCAGTAGAGTTGGTGGTCAAATTGGAGAACCCAGGTGGAGCAACTTCGGTTTCGATAAAAGACTTACCCGCCGAGGTCTCCAAAAATGCTTGGAGAACACGGCGTGTGCCATAGATCAGGGCAGTGCGATCAACGCTTGTGGTGTAGTAGTTTGAGTCGATGACCGGCTTGTCAGTAGCCGAGTTGGAAGCGATGCTAATGCAGCCGCGCGAGGTGGGAAGGAACAGCATCACAGAAGTGGTTATGTACGACCCATCCAGTGGAATGCCTGGCGTGCCAAGCGTACTGTAGACAGCGACTGTCTCGACATGACATCGGCCGGGTTCCAGGAGTGAGCGGGTCGAAGCCACTACTTTCCCTGCAGTTTCGTCTTCCTGTAATGCTTGTTTTAGAAGATCGATTGGTACTGCTTCGTTTATTGCCCAATCAGTTGGGAAGCCCTTGAAGAGAGCCGGGTTCGTTAAGAGCGGACTGCCTAAAGCGAGGCCCCTCTCTGCGCTTCGAAGTTTCCAAAGCTGATAAAGAGCAAAATGATCAAAAAGGTTTTTCCCCACCTCGGAAGCCTCGTGAACCAGGGGGATATTGAACTTGGATAGCGTATCTGCCGGTCCAATGCCTGAAAGCATTAAAATCTGTGGTGTTCGCAATGCACCGGCCGATATGATGATCTCCTTTCGCGCGGAAAATTGTCGACCGTCGACAAGTTCAACCGCTGTAGCCACTTGATATCCGGCATTATTCTTGGAAAAGAGCACACGCTGTACAGTAGCGTTGGTTATGACCTGTACATCATCTAACTTGTACACAGCTTGCGTAAATTGACGTTCACCATTATACCAATTTTCGAGAAACTCCGAGATTCCTACTAAAGAACCCGAGGATGGATCGGGATTGACTTTGACTCCAAGTTCGGTCCAAGCATTACGGATAGGCTCACGGAGTGGGTATCGACGTTCGGGATCACTGGCTGACACGGAGGTGATATGCATAGGGCCATGAAGACCGTGTTGTTCAGGGTCTGCTGTGGAATCGGTGAAACCCTCCGACTTGCGCATGTATGGCAGCAATCCTTTGTAGCTCCAGCGTGCATCGCCCACCACATTCGCCCAACTGTCGTAGTCGGTAGCGTCCCCTCGAATCCAACCTCCGTAATTTATCAGGCTGCTACCACCAAGACCCTTTCCAGAGTTGATTATATGAACACGATCCCCAGTAGCAGGTTGAGGTGCCGTCGGATACGTCCAGTCCAAGTCTGAACCAAGAAGAGCAAACCCTCCCATAGGTGTGAGGATATTGGGGTTATCTTTGGGATCAATACCGGCCTCGAGGACGAGGATTTTGAGAGAGGTATTGTTTTGGTGAAGACGTGATGCCACAGTGCATCCAGCAAGGCCACCGCCGACGATTATAACGTCAACTTCTGAGCTCGTCATACCGGAGATGTTCACATGAGGAGACGGAAATGTTCTGGCGCTCGAGTTCCAGACAGAGAGGTATAGATGAGAGGAGAAGAAAGTCACGAACCGAGCTTACCAGTCAATAGTTGCCTAGAAGTCTGGAAATAAAAACCTCGTATGTACCTGGGTATGCATTTGAGGGTCGCACAGGCAGATCCGGTTGCGTTCAGTTCCTACATGTGTATTGTATGTGGAATAAGAGATATTGGTTGTCTGCTGCCTGTTCGCAGCCACCCCACCATGGTTGCTGGAACAGCCTTGCAAGTTTCACTATGTGCGGCATTATGATTTGTAACATACAGAAAATAACGGCTAATGGTAACAGCTGCAGCCGAAGCAGACGCAGACGATCTGGTGCGTAATAGCTGGTCTGCTAGAGGCCTCCACATCCGTGGAGCCGATGCCGGTGCCGACGCCGACGCCGACGCAGATGACCTTGTCCGCAATAGTTGGTCTGCTTGAGTGGTTGGCAGCTCAGCGACAAGCGGCCCGGATCGCGAGAAAGTCTATGGGGGGAGATGCATAGGGTGGCTTCGGGACAAGTCAAGGGTCTCGGGGAGGATGGGGATTTTACCTTAGTTGGCGGCTTATGACGTTCTTTAGTTTCCCAGAACAATCAACGCTTTAGATTCTTTGAGGCCATGTGGATGCATTGGTAGACTACTGTACCATTGGTAGACACTGCGCGCTACTCTCGGGGCCGTTTTCTGAGGTTCCAGCCAGCATTATACATAAGCGATCCCCGCCCGGAAAATTAAAGCCCGCCGCCCCCACTACTCGTATGCACGGGGTTTCCGCGCACGCTAACTATGACTAATTATCTTAGTGCCCTTCCTAGCACGCTAAACCCGATACTATCTATAACTAACCTTTCTAGGTTAGAGTGCGCGGAAACCCAGTGTGCGCGGAAACCCCGTGCATACAAGTAGCCGCTATGCTACAGTACAGTACATAACTGCGAATATTGCTTGTCTCGACCTCATGGGCCCCTCGACAAATCAGTCGGAGGAACTGACAGCATTAGTCCCAGACAAGTTCACGCTTCGCAGTGTCCTGAATGTCGAAACTGGCACTGCGGCAGGGCATGACAGCCATTGCCCCCTTCGTGGTACCAGAAAAGAAGCTAAATCTTTGAACGACCAAGACGCATGGTGAGCTGTTCGAGCAGCCAAACCGCACGAAACTGACCCTTCTGCACGTGCGTAGCGTGGTTGCGGGGATCGATGCAAGGGCCACACGCACCAGAGCCCCCGGGACATAGAAAACCTCCGCGGGCATGCAGAAAATCTCCGAATCCGATCCTACGATCGTCGGATCGTCGATGTTCACATTCCTTGGTCTCTCATAGTTCAATCGCAGTACACTTCATGGCAGGGCTTTCCAGCCCCGCCTCAGGCCTGCATATACTCTGTATTGCTTCAGGCAGCGAGACCGCGCACTGCTGCAGTATGGCTGCTGCACATACACACTGCTACCTCGTAATCACGATGACACGCTGATGCACCGAGATGACCCGACTTCTTTGAACGGGCGACGGCCTGTGGCCTGTCTATCCCATGATTTGCCACACCTATCAGTCGGCAGTGCTACAGACCCTTGTCTCCTATGGTTTTCCCTACCACCCTTGAGAAGAGAATACTACCTTGAGCACCCAGTTGAGCAAGATACTCTACAGAACGCAGTTCCGTGGGGGTGCAGTCCTTCACGCTAATTCTTTGAATCGAGAGATGTCTGCATGTTCACGCGCTGGCCGTTCATTGAGTCTGTTGATATTCGATATCCCTTTGTTTCTTCCTGGCTACCTACAGCCAAGGAACACGAATATCCTTGCCGACCCGTTACAAGGACAAATACAGAATCTGTTTAGATACGTGATAAAGCCGGCAGCTACGGACATTGCTTTTCCAAAAAGCGACATGGGAGAGATCCCTAGCGTTGAAAAGGCGACGTACAGCTGCTGACGGATCTCTGGTGACACATATTTCCTGAGCGATTTTCTCTCGAATCGCTGTTGCTATAAATGTCTTGTTCTACTGCAATGACGTTTCCTTCCGGCCTCACAATCGTATCGGGCTTGCCCGCCTGAATATGTGTGTGGACTCTGGATTCTGTTGTCAAGTTCACATTCTCGTGATCGTTGAACGAGTCGGAGAGTCGTCGATGCCTTCTATAATAATTGAAACCGAATCCCGAATATGACTTCAAACCTATCGACGCCTTGGACGAGACCGGGGTACCTTTCAAATACATCCAAATTGGCCGCAACTTCGGTAGACAAGCACTAATGACAGCCAAGGACAATTCGATGTTGGTTCAGAAGAAGATCGAGGATGTATAGTCTCACAAAATTAGTACTACGATCAGTCCTTGCTCGAGTAGTACTTACAGGTTTCATCATTGTAGTGCTGTCGAAATACGGCGTTGACCTGAAAGTAGAAAACCACACGTGTAATGCTTATTGCACAGACACTGAACAAGTTTAGTTCTGCAAAGTCTGACCATTATGAATGGAACGTACGTTGCTCCGAGAAGGAACATTCCCAAAACCGCGAGTCTTTGCTTCAGGGGTAGCTGCAATCTCAGAACCACTGGAATAGAAAAGCAAAGAATCATGAAATCAACGATAATGTCGCTAAAACAGGATGCATACCACATAGAGACGGTTCACTTCTGACAGTGGTTGTGATAAAATTCTTCAACCAGAGAAGTGATAGAATAACAGGTAAACAGGTTGCTGAAAAAGAATGCCACTGTTCACGCGGCCACAATAGCAAGCATGATCTGTGCAGCTATACGAAATGCCTTGGTAGTGAAGACATTCATGTAAAAGACCAAGATAGAGAATTTTGTGAAATCCAGACCGATAACACCGAGCATCTGGCCAGCGAATTTGCACTGCCCATCGGCACGGAGTCAGTTGAAGAACCGGAGCATTCAAGGTTTTTCTTACCTTTTCATACAAGAGGAACCGAGGATCATCGAGCATTGGCTGTTCATTGGGTGCGTCTGTTTGGTGTTGACCCAGTTGTCTTCGGATGGCAGCTATGGGAAGTGGTCAAACGAGCACGAAATGACTGAGGCAGACGCACTTACCAATCAGCTGCACAACACAGCATGCGATTGCGAAAGCCTAGAAACTCTCAATATACTTATAGAGGGCCAAGGGTTGTATGATTCAAATATTCACCAGCGCAACAAAGATTAGATAATCGTCCCCAGCCAGGCCTTTGCGCCCCAGTCTCTTTGCCCATACTCGAAAACTTACAGCGATTGAAGGCAACAGTAAGAAAGCAATACCCAGCCCTATCATAAGCTGGCGCGAATATGATTCTCCTATGATTGAAAACGGCAGTATACGACCTGAAAAACCTAATCAAGTGTATGGGATTGAACAAAGAAAGGCCGCAGACGTCGTCTTTAACGTAAGCTTTGTTGCTCATGGCATTAATCAAATGAGATCTGACGTGCATAGAGTTGAAAAGATGCCACACCACTGCACGCCCCACTGTTTCGGAAGAGATTCTGTCTTCGGTTCCTTGCTCGCACGCTAGTTTTCTTACGGGGCACAGTAGAAAAGAGAGGGATTCTGCCACGCACGCTGTTAAAATGACGCTGGTTAAATACGGAGCCTCGGGAGGGTTCGGGAATCAATAACTTACGTTCAAAATCTACTACTGCATTACCAAACCACTGATGGTAACACGCGACATCCTATAGGGATACACTTCGACCTATGGGCTTTCAAGCGCCTACCTCTGTGCTGATTCACCTTCTCAGCTTATACTCAGGGATTGGGCGCCTTGGCGAGACAACCATCCAGTAGGAGCTCAAAGGGCTTGCATTCCTCTAGCGGCCGAGTGAGAAGTCTTCCAATGACAGAGTGCGCTCGTCCGTTTTCGTCCTCGCAAAGCATGTGGACCAGTTCTGTGCCCTCCAGTTGATCGACTCTGGACACTACTACCTTAAGCCCACCACCTTCCACATCTGAAACCTGCTGAGCCGCACTTAGGCTCCGAATCCCATCGGATCATTGGCTCTCCGAGGACATTTCCCTTCGAACGGTATATAGGTCATAGGCCGCGGTATACGAGGGTTTCTTATAGCTTGCAGTCGCGCTGTGCTTTAGGCTCTGGCATGTACGTATAGTCGCGGGCTGTCTCGTTCAACCAGAAACAATATGTGGTCCTTAATCTTACTTACCCTTCTCCCTGTTTTCTGTAGCTCTGTCTCCAGCAAGCCGAGCTACAACGTATCGTCTGACCTCGGTCCACTTCTCTCCCAAAACGCATCCATAGTGTACACGACTTCAGGGGCACCACGATGGAGCACGTTTGATGCGCCGAGCCCAGGTACCGTTGTCAACGTCGAGACCGAACACGACGTGCTCATTACGGTAGATAGGGATCTCATGTATTGGTCTTCCGAGTTACTAACCGTCCCGTAGGTTCAGTATTGCATCGAATATAAGATTCCATTTCTTGCCCAAAATGGTGGACATGGCTGGTCAACGACCTTTGACTTGCATCAAAATGGGATTCTCATCAACATGCGAGGACTCAACATGGTGACGTTCAACGCTCAAAAGACACAAGCTACAGTCCAAGGTGGCGCGTTGATTTCTGACGTGATTGCGGCCGCTTATGCAAAGAATATCCAAGTTACGACCGGTAATTGTAATTGTGTCGGCACACTCGGTGCGATCCTTGGCGGAGGTTATGGCAACTTGATGGGTCTGCATGGCTTTGGTGTTGATAACCTCATCTCTTTGCAGCTTGTAACCCCATCTGGAGCTTTCGTCACGGTCACACCGGCAGAGAGCGACCTATGGTGGGCTCTTCGTGGTGCCGGACCCAACTTTGGAATCGTCACATCTGCGGTCATGAAATCCTATTCCGTGACGCCAGCACAAAATCTGGCTTGGCTGGGTCCTTTGACCTTTACTCAGGATAAGATTGAAGCGCTTGTGCAAGCAATCAACGATCTTGTCCTCCAGTCCAATATGAATATATTTCTATACTATCTAACCACGGGTACTCCAAGCTATACGCCTATTGTCGTCGCGAATCTATTCTATTATGGCAGCGAAACAGTTGGCAGAGCGGCGTTTGCTTCTATCATTGCAGTCGGGCCTTCTCATGATGGGACTAGCATAGTGTCCTATGATCACTGGAACGATGGTGCAGCCTCCTTCTGCATTAAGGGCGACCGCAAGCCATCCTATGGTGCCGGATTCTTTAAGATGGTTCCCGCGACATGGCGCGCCGTCTGGAATGAATTTGTTTCATTTGCTTCAAACCCCGCAGCAGGGAATAGCATCGTGTTGATGGAGGCATATTCTTTGATCAAGGCTAGAACGCTTCCGGACTCATCGTCCTCCTTCCCTTACCGATCCACAGTCAACTTCAACGCTGTGGCTATTGCTTGGTATACGGACCCTAGCCTGGATCAAGAAGCGGAGGCATTTGGAACAGCAGCTCGAGATCTGTGGCGATCGACAGATGGCCTCGCAGCGAATAGCACGTAAGCCACCTATTACAGGTAAATGGTCTTGCCGTTGAAGAGTGGTAGCTAACCCTAGGCGTAGTTATGTGAATTTTGCCCACGGAGACGAAAGCCTTCAAACAGTGTACGGGCAAGACTTGAATAGGTTACGGGTCATCAAGTCCCAGGTTGACCCACATCGTCGCTTCGACCAGTGGTTTCCACTATCCTAGTCTACTCGGGAACACGAGGATTAATTCACATCACGAGCAGTCGCTCGTAGCGTCATTTGTGGCCTAGATCAACGCAGTTGCGCACACGTGAGAAGAAACGTTGCTCTTGAAAAGGTTTGATTGGGCGCTTTCGTTGTCGGAGAAAGGCATATGTAGCGGAATCATGTATGAATAAGGAGACTGTCGTAATAATGAAGCACAGTACGATTGGTTTCGGCCACAACCCTACGCTTCCAGGATTGTTATGGATGTAGTGGTGTGCGCATAGGCCCGTCTTTAATGCAAGTATTATTACAGTATTTAATAACCCATAGTTGCGACAAGGCGCCCTCCCTGGATAACACCACCGTCAGAGCTGGTCCTGTTTCATACGCTTCTTTGTTCCAAACCTCTTAGCATCTCTCAAATCCTAGTGTTAACTTCTGTCTACAAGCATCCTTCGCGATGGCTTCAACCGAGAATCACGTATACTTGATCACAGGCGCAAACAGAGGTGTGTAAATTCTCGGGCGAAGCTTAAAGCTCTGTGGATTACAGATCGGCTAACACAGCTCTCCTCCAGGCATCGGCAAAGCCCTCACAGCCATTATCCTCTCCCGCCCAAACACAACGGTCATCGCTACCGTCCGTGATCCCTCCAGTCCCTCCACAAAACTCCTCTCCAAGCTACCGACCGGCCATTCCAGCAAACTAATCACCGTCAAACTTGATAGCACGGTGGAAAAAGACTCTTTGGATGCCGTGCAGACTCTGCAATCGGAACATGGCATCACCCAGATCGGCACCGTCATCGCCAATGCTGGCATTGGGACTCACTACGGCCCAATCCTTGGTGCTACGGCCTCGCAGGTTCAGGAACACGTTGCTGTGAATGGAATTGGTAGGTGAATACAATAGTGGGAGGGGGAGAGAAACCCACTTCTTTCCAGGCGTCTGTATTGTCCTGGCAGACTGATGTAGCAACTCCCCTTTCACACTTTCTTTCCACTAACTCATTTTACGTATTCCTCCAAAATCAGGCCCTCTCCTTCTCTTTCAAGCCGTCTATCCCCTTCTCAAAAAAGCCTCTTCGCACCCCAGATTCGTCCTGATCGGCTCCCCGAATGGCAGCATCGGCGGCATGGAGAACTACAGCTACTATCCAACATACACGTATGGCGCTTCCAAGGCCATGGCTCATTTTTTGATTCGCAAGATTCATTTTGAGCACGAAGATGTTGTTGTGTTTGCAATTGATCCAGGGTAAGCAATCTGTTGATCTCATTTTCGATTTTGATTCCTCCTCACTTTGATATGTTTCAAAGAAGAATTACGATTATACGGTTTCAGCATATATCTATTTCCTGATTACTGACTGGCTCGTGACGAGTGACTAACAGTACGACGGGAGTCTTCCCGTCTTTCAGGTTCGTCCAAACAGACATGGGTAATGCTGGTGCGAAATTCGTGGGGATGGCCGAGGCGCCGATAACGTTAGAAGAAGCTACGGCGTTTATCGTGGCTCAGGTAAGACTTCTAATTTGGTTTTAGATTGCTCAATTACCTTGTTTACGTGGATTTTCAGGTGGATCGAGCGACGAGAGAGGAATCTTCAGGACATTTCCCGTCGCTTGGAGGGGGGAAGGTTACGTGGTAGTCGGCCCGGCTCAAACAAGGCTCATTTGCCAAGCGTGAAAGCAAGTGTAGTTCTTTGATCGCTGTCGTAAAAGTATTAGGCGGGTAAGCCAGGTTCATGGCTCGAGGCGTGAGGGATTCGAAGCACAAGTCGAAGACGCACCACGCATTCTTACCCTATGTATTCAGAATTGTGTTTACGGTAATTTTACAGATTTCACCACATGTTTGAACTTAAACATTCAATTCTCAACCTGCGTACGATAATTATATGAAGATATTTAAAAGAGCATGAATTTAAAACTATAGATTTAAATCATATATACTTACATTTAAGTTTCCATCCGCGAAGGCGCAAAGATACAATCTAAAAGCAGGCGACTCGATCCCTCAACGCTGATCGCAACAAGCGAACACATCGCAATCACACAGTATCACAGAAGTCAATGAAATCTTCGATGGGAAAACTACAAGAAACGCATTGCAGACATCAACGTAACGTCGGCACAACGGTCTCATCTGTCCAATAAGACAGTAAAAACGCGCGACGGTCTACAGAAAGTCGAAAGCACTCTCGCGACTCACATCAGAACTGAACGCATAGGTCTAAATGTCTATCTGCACTCGAGGAACGTTTCGGGTGCGAATAGCCCTCGATGTGCCTGCGGATGAAGTCATCAGACAGTCAAGCATATTCTGATGCATTGCCCGAATTGAACACACCTTCGGTCGAGAATGCTTCGTGACGTCGACGTTATGAACTACCGGATCATCGTTTCGACCACGAAGAGTCTTAGGACGACAGCGAAAATGATGATGAAAACGAAGCTTTTGAAACAGTTTAAAGTGACAAGAACACTCATTCTCTAACGTGTGATCATCATGAACAAATTTGATAGTCTCAATCTTATTGTTTCGACAGCGTGTAGCAGTTGCATAGACAGCGAGCGATTTTCTACCTCAGAGAATTTTGTTCACTCGACACACATAGCATATTTATCCCTCATGAATCGATCTAATCAATGTCACAAGAATGTATGAATCTATTATTATTATTATTTACATTTAAGTATATATGTTTTAATTAAAATTTTAGAATTAAAATTTTCTAATGTATTTATATTGATCAACAACGAGATTCATCTGTACATGATGTTGACTATGAATCTTTTGATTCTATTCTGTGTTTAAATAAAAGTCAGAAGAGTCAAGAAATCTCAATTCAACGCAGTTCAAATGATGTTAAAACGTTGCGTGATCATGAAAGTTATCATGCAGAATTTTTATTTACGCGACAACATTTTCTCTAACAGTCACAACTGATCTAGGAAGAAGATTAATGACATGTTGAAGTCAGTAAGAGATGAAAAGATACTACTAGTAGAAAAGTCGATTCAAATGATGAATCTAAGATTATGATTACAAATGATCGAAGAATTGATGACTCGTTGATTGCATCAATATATTGAAACATCTTCATCACATCAACAGTGTCATTGAATAATTAATGAAAAGATATCAGATAAAATAGTTGATTCAGATGATGAGTCTTAAGTTCATACTACATGTGATTGAAGAAGTAATGACTCGTCGATCATGTGAATATATTAAGAAAGCTTAAGCTTATCTTCTTTACTTAACGTCAAGTCATGCATCTATTTATGTGAAAAATTGAGAGCACATGAAAATGATCAGAACACATGCTTTATTATTAATCAAAGTTAAGCATTAAATGATTATGATTGCATGTTTATATCAACAATTCATTCAACATTTATGTAATATAAATCAATTTAAAAGCAGAATAGAATTACTTAATACAATTGCACTTTATCTTCTCATTGTATACATCTCTTTTTCATCACATATTTCTTTGCTCAATGAATGATAATCATTGAGCAAGAGAACACAGTCTTTACATTATAATCATGAACATCATGAATACAAAGAAAACATTTTTCATCTTTGAATTAAGAATTGAATCAAGACATCGTTGTATAAAATATCATCAATGAAGAGCAGAGCAAAGATGATGTGCTACAATAAACAACACAGACATATATTAAAAGTTTATTCAAGCATCACACGCTGAATGAAAGCTATAAATTCATTATTTAATACATTGTTTCAAATTCATTATTTCAACAATGTGAAGTCATCATGTAGTTGATGAGTGATTTTCTTTCTCAAAGAGTTTTGTTCATTCAATATACATAGCATAGTTTTTCTCATAAGTTGAACTTAAATTGATGTCATAAAAATGTATAAATTCAAATTAAATTAAATTAAATATATTTATATTTATATTATTATTTTTGTTAAAAACAATCACAACGCATGCATCACAAATTTTGAAAAAGAGCATTACAAACAAGATAGAGTGAATCTAAAAGATGATTGAACGACGATGAATTGCATGAATTGTAGCAATGCTGATTCAAAAATGATTGCAAGCAACATTGATTTGTTGCAAGAAAACAGAGATGCAAAATTGAAACATTTGTGCAATGATGAAAAGAATGTTGTTAACATTATTGATCTACTAATAAAGATATCAACGTTAAAGAAAGAGAAGAGCAAAGATCATTCATGAAAAGAGATAGCATTGAAGCTGATTCAACGTTTTCGACTTGATTCAAAAGAAAAACATCACATGAATCAGAACACATTCATTGCAAAGAATGTACAGAGACTGAAGATATCAGTTTAACTGCTCAACAAGCAGTTACATACACAGAGAAGCACACGTCTTTCAACGAAAATCACATCATGAGCAAATGTGACAAGAGAAGAAATAGCAATAAAAGAGTAATGATTCAGAAATGATCTGTTGTCACTTTGCAAGAAATGAGAAGTCATGATTAAGATAATGAACAGAAGAGAAATAAAAAAGATACAGAAGAAGTCAATTAAACAGATTTTACAAAGAATTGCAGACATGTTAACAGATCAAAGAAATCTAATTGTGTCACTTCGCAAGCTGAATAGTGATGACATTTTTCTTCATGCAGTTAACTCAGATGCTTGAGCAAATCTGAAAAAGACTCAAATATGAACAAAAGAAATCATGAGTTCAACATGCATAACATGTTGAATCTTCGCAGTGCTGACACATGAAGTATGCATTACAATAAACATGAATAATCAGAAAAAGATCATTGAAAGATTGATAAAAGATAATGTGAAACTTCATGAAGATCTGAAAGTTCTAAGAATAATCTGACTCAAGAAGATAGCAAAGAGCGAAAAGACTCATTCATCACTCATTGTAGAGATCGCGACCGAAGTGATGATAAATCAACTAATGAACATGAGCATGCTGAACTCATATCAAGAATGTGCATGCAAGCTATTTGAAAAGAATTGTTGCATCACACAGTACTTCAGATGTTATGAATTTGATCACATGATTAAGTTCTGCAGAAAGAATCAGCGCTGCAAAAAGTGCGCAGACAAGCATTACATTGAAAAGTGCATGATGTCTTTGAATAAAAGACATTGCATCAACTGCAACAAAAATCACGAACTCTGAAGACACATCTGTTTCAAGTGACAACAGCAGATGAAACAAGCGTTCGAAATCTATAAAAACAGATCATTCAGATACTCTGAAACGTCTAAATACAATTGCACATTCTTCTCATTATCTTTGAACTCTTTAGATTCAATGAATTCTTCAAATTCAACAAATTCTTTCGATTCAATGAATCTTTCAAGCTTCGCAACAATCATGTTAAAAACATACAGTTGAATCAACTTGATAAATAGTAGAGATCAAGAAGAGATGAGTCAATTTTTTCTCTTACGTGAGTAGCGACTCAGATGAGATGACATCTGAGCAGATTCAGAAACGTTCAATCAGAAAGCGAAAAAGATTCTCAATGATCAAAAGCATACAAAGAGTCTTTTCATTGCAGAGTCAACAACAGCTACAAATAACTTTATGACAGAACAATCTTTTCTATGAATTCTACAGTACAACATCAGAAAGTTATTAAAAATTCAAGAATCATTTTTAATTAACAGAGAAGTTCGCGAATTTGACATAGTAGCTATACAGAAGCAAGATTGCAACAACAATGATTTATAATCATTTAGCTCAGCACACAACTTCTTTCATCTAATGAAAAATTCGTCATCTCAATCAAGAATATGCATATACATTAACAAACATTTAAGATTCGATCAATGAATAGTAGAAACAGCTGAGTCAGACATTTGCTTAATCAGAATATTAACTCGCAACGCAGATGATGAAACGCAGACGCTAAGACTTCTAAACGTTTACAATTCATGCTCACTGTTTACTACATTCACAAAGAAATCTTTAATCATTTCTCATTTGAATGAACTACTCAAGAATGATTGCAAACAACTGATCATAAAAGATTTCAATTTACATCATTCTCATTGAGAGAAATGAAGATGCTTCACTCATCATATGATGATTGATACTTTACTAAACATCATTACAAATGTAAGATTGAAATTATTGCTGAAATCAGATATTATTACTTACGAAGCTCACAATTAATTTACAATGATTGATTTAATCTTTAACAACGAGAAAATACAGTTCATGATATGTAAGTGCGAGATACAAATCGATCTGCATCAGAGATTGAATTATCTTTTGATCATCACAGAGCTATGTTTACAAACAATTTCAGTGCAACTCTCAACTTGATGACTTTGAAAGAAAATGAATACAGAAGCATTAAGTGCTTATCTGTGAATACATCTATCTTTGAAATGCTCTCTAGATGACAAGATTATGATAAATGACAGAGTGTGTAAGATTATCAGAGTGTTACAGAAGATCATCAAGAAATTTACTTTCTTGATAAAGTTATCAAATTGAGCAAAAGACTTTTGAAATCAAAGCTGCTTCAAAGTAGTAATGAAATCAAGATGACTGCAAATCATATGAAAAACACAAGACACATTAGAAGCGTGAAATGAATATCTGAAGCACAATGATCATAAAAATAAGATCATTCAATAAATGAAATGTATACACTTCAAATTACAAATGCATGAGTTGAGCAAAGCATTCAAATCAATATGATGCTTTGCAAAATGAACTAGAATCGAAAATCAGCTATCTAAAAAGCTTTCTCAGTTTTCATCATTGAAGCGAAGCAACATCAATCATATAACAATGACGTTCAAGAAAAAAATTGAGATACTGCAAGAAAAGTTCTTTTTCTCATCTTCTTAAGCGAATGTTAATGACATCGCAAAATCATTCATATTTCTGACAGTCTCATTCAATTCACGCATCATAAAAGATGAAGTGAAGCAGACAATTAAATGAATAAAAGCAGACAAAGTGTTGAATGCTTCAGATATTTTAAACAGAGTGCTTCAAGCGAGTCTTGCAGAACTGATCTCAGTACTGACGAGTTTATTCAATGCATGCATAATACACAAGTATCATTTGAAGCAGTTCAAAAAGATTCAGACAATAGTACTATGCAAATCAAAGAAAAGTGATTATATTAATTCAAAGACGTATTGACTTATTGCTTTGCTTGATATCATGTGCAAAGCGCTGAAGTCAATCATGATCAAAAGACTGAGTGACATAGTTGAAATTCATCACATGCTATCAAATGCTCAAATAAAAGCAAGATGTAAGTAATTCATGATCTCAATGTTAAATCTACTAATAGATCAAGTTCACACAGTGTAAGACTGTGAAATCAAATATGTGATCTTCATGCTAAGCTTAAATGTCATCAAAGCGTTTAATTGAGTCTCACACATCAAACTTTTGCACATGCTGAAAATGAAAAGAATGTTGAGTTACATAATCAAATGAACACGTAGCTTTCTAAAGAATTGAAAGACGTTGCTAATATTCAATGAACAAACGAGTGACATACGCGAGATAAATGCAGACATATCACAGAAATTTCTCATTTCATCGATTCTCTTTCTATTTTTCAACGTAAGTTTAATTGAAAAATGCAAAGCATTGAAAATTAAAATCAAAGTGCTTGACTTCATGAATGATATTAACATTCTAGTCTACGACAAATTCACTGAAGAAATTTGCAAAACACTGAGTAAAGCATACAACATCTGCGCGAAATGAGCTTGCATTCATGATGTAACGTTTGCATCAGAAAAGTATGAACTTTTGCATTTTACTAGAAAATCAAAAAGATTTGACATGATGATTAACATATAAATAGAAAACTCAGTTATTAAATTAAAATCAAACGTACGAGTTCTAAAGATGCAACTGAACATGAAACTGCAATGAGACGCGTATCTTTGATAAATAAAGATGAATCACGTCACAAGAATGCTGACACTTAGTCATCTTAAAGTCTTTACATGAGAAGCTATCTTCACAAAAGCGAGACAAGTATACTCAGCAATAGTGAAATTAGAAATTGCATTTGAAGCATCAGTCTGACATCAGCGCGACAAGAAAGATGAACTGTTAAGCAAAAAATGCAGATTAAAAACACTTCAGAATCAGATTTTGCATCATGTAGCAGAAGCATTCAAAAGAGTAAACATTGAAACTTTAAAGACAGAAACATACATAAGTTTGTTACATGTTCATTTGAACATGCTATAGAACAAGATCACGTTACACAGTTGAGTCAATGATTGAATGCAAAAGATCAAACAAGCATGCAAATTAATACACGTTCATTTGACGAAAGTTAATCGCGTCATTTCTTACTCACTCATCATCAAGAAAATAATACTTCTGAATGTCTTCATTCAAGAAGATGCGAAGATACAGTTGAGATGCAAATGATGCATTCTCTTCTTCACAATGATTTCAACAAGCGATAGCATTGCAATAATGCAGTATCACAAAGATCAATGAAATCAATGATGAGAAAAGTACAGAGAACACATTGCAGATGTTAACATAATTTCAGCACAAAGATTGCATCTGAGCAATAAGATGATAAAGATGCATGATGATCTTCAGAAAGCAGAAAGCATTCTTGCAATACACATCAGAATTAAGCGCATAAATTTGAATGTTTATCTGCACTTTAGAAACATTTCAGACATGAATAGTTTGTGATGTGACTGCAAATAAAGTCATCGAACGATGAAGCATGTACTCATGCATTGCTCAAACTGATTGCATCTGCAATTAAGAATGTTACAAGATGCTGACTTTTCAAACTATCAAATAATTGTTGTCATCACAAAGAATCTCAAAGCGATAACGAAGATGATGATGAAAACGAAGCTCTTGAAGCAATTTAAAGTGACTAAAACATTCATTCTTTAACATGCAATCAATGCGAACAAATTTGATACATAGTTTCAAAACTCACTGTTTCAATTGCATGAAGTAATCATATAAACTGCGAGTGATTTTCTATCTCAGAGAGTTTTGTTCACTCAATACAAATAGCATAAAGTTTCTCATGAATCAATTTAATCGATGTCATAAGAATGTATGAATTTATTATTATTATTATTTTTGTTTATAAAATAATAAATTCAAGTAATATACTTATTTATTAAATTATTTATTTAATCATTTTAGTAATAATCATTAATAAAGAAAGAACTTTCTAAGTTATCTGAGTTGAACTGAATCAATCTGCTCATGTTCAACTCTTATACTATTAACATATGCAGAAAGATTTAAAATTCTTAACATTCATTTTTACTTTGTTTCATGATGATTCATTTATATGAGAAATTTAAAATTCAATCTCATCATTCTTTTAATTACTCAAAATTAAAGCTATTCAGATTTTTTTATTTGTTGATGTTTCTGATGTTTTTTCAACTATGTTAAGATCACTTTCTGCAAATCTTTACTTCAAAATATTACATCTTCTGTTACTTCATTGAACTTCTTTGACAATTATTGAAGAAATTTATTGTTGTTTTATCACTGTATATAATGTTCAAGAGAATCTTTTTATATATAACTCATCTTTTAAATTTCAATTTTGATTCAAAGATGCTTCTTAAAAGATTTTCAAGATTGTTGAAAATTTAAATGATCTTATAGTTTATCTTGAAGAACAGTTATGAATCATGCAGAAAGAAATGATTTGATACATATGAAAGAAGTGAGACATTAACATGCATCAATTCATGATATCAAGAATTTTGAAGAGAAGAGACTAAAGTATTAAAAAAGAACAGCATGTAAAGATCAAACAAAACAATGAGCTTTGTTTGAATTGAATAGCAGACATGCTTCATTTAATGATTGAACAGTTTATGTTCATGAATGAGTCTTTATTGAATGAAATTACAGACTGATGTCATCAAGTCTATGCTTTTATTAATTAATCAGCTTGCTATCAAGTCTTCAGAATAAAAAAGCATTGTTGAAGTGTTTTTTCAATTTATATGAAAGATGAATATTTATTCTGCATCAATATTTGCAAGAATTGATTCAACGACAAGACTTTCTTTTGATGATTAGCAGATAAACTGCTATTTCTATGCAGTTTCTTTTCAACTTTAAGAAGTGTGATCATCATGAATAATATAAATGTTCATTGCAATAGTCGAATTGAAGAGTTCATCATTTCACATGAATGTCAGATAAGTTATTTATTTTGTTGAATTAATGATTTATCATTGATATGAATGTCAGATGTGATATTTGTCTTTCTATTAAGTCTGTCGTTGAGTTAGAGTTGAGTTGAGTTGAGAGAGATCAACTCAACTTTTCTCAATTTGAACTCAATTTAAAATTGAGTTGAGTTGCTTGAACTTGATTTCTAAAAATAGTATACTTACTCATATGCACAAAGCTTTTATGAAAACTGAATTTAAACTCAATTTCTAAAAATAGAATAATTACTTGTATGCACAAGATTTTCACGCAAACTAAATTTTTGCGCACTTTAATTTAAAAAGATTAGCAACAAATAGTATCAACTTTGACGTGCTAAAATGACATCAATATAGATAGTTTTAATTAGCGTGTGCAAAAATCTTGTTTGCGCTGAAATCTCATGCATACAAGTAGTTAATCAATTGACTTTACATTTAAGAGAAAAAAAACTAAAGTTCTTGACAAAAGTGATAAGAATTAACTTAAATTATGCATGAAAGCAATAATATCACTAACAGTGTGACAGTGCAAAAATTGTATTTACTATCTATTTGCTTTGCGACAGCGTTGCATTCTGATTGCATAGTAACATGATTATCTACTTCATCATGTAATTTGAACAAGCTTTAAATGTAAACTTTTCACTTGTAAAATGAAAAATCAATCTCATATTCTTCATTTAAATGATTACACGCTTTGCATGAATTGTGCAAAGATTGATGTTTGTTAAGTAATCAGTATTTGAATCGTAAAATTGATTGCAAAATTGATTGCAAAATTGATCATAAAACTAATCTTCATACATTGCAACAAGTCATGCTTCTGTCATTTTCTGCAATGTCTCTATAGCTTTTGATTGAAAGTGAAGATCAACTTCAATCAATTCATGATACACTTTGTACATCACATGCTGAAACAACAGCTTTGAAATAAGTAAATCAATTGTTCTTTGATATTGATGAATTTCACAAAGTATCACAGTTTCTTTGCAATATTTTTGCATTTTCTTGAGCTTGATAAGATCACTTTTTATGATGACATTGATAACATGAGCTGACTCAATGAGTCAAACATTTTAACATATGATCAGCGTCTTTGAAATCACTTTTGCAATCATTTTTGCAATTTAGTAAGACTCAAAACTTACTCTGATGAGCTTCATCTTTCTGTCATCAGTTCTCGACTTCATTATTGACTGTTTTCAAAACATCTTTTTGACAAATTGCTTGTTATGAGATTTTTTACTGAATGATGATGAGCTTGACAATAATAATTCTGAGCTGCTTGACAATTGCGATCTATTGTTTGACTCGTGATTGAGATTTGATCTTGTAAGCTTGAATTTAAAATTCGCTGCAATATTATTTCTACTTTGCAATCAATTTTGTGATCAATTCAAGAGTAATAAGAAATGAAATATATACATAAATTCATGCAAGTTGAAGAATTCATTTGATTTCAAAATTGATTTCAAAATCTCATCAGTTGCAAAATCAAAAATGCTGAATAACATTTTATTGTTAAAGTTAAGTTCATTGTTTCTGTATTGCAATCAGTTTTGCGATTTTCTATAAACTCATGAAACTGATACATAACTTACTGAGCTGTTGCAATTATGATTGCAGTATGTTGTTGTTGTTTGAAGATAAAAGAAGAAAAAAGTTGATGATTACATGACTTAATTAATGTTGAAATGATGATGATCTAAATCTTAAAATCTTAAATCAAGATATCAAAGTTTAAATTTCATATCTCATCATTGTGATTAATCTTCATTATTTCATCTCATTATTTAAATCATTACATCATTGCTTTTACAAGTTAACTATTTGTCAGAAACTGAGCTAGACTAGAGATACTATCAATATAGAAGACTGATATTATTATTACTTTGATAGAATCTAGATACAAGACAATACATCAGATAATGTACAAGATGAAAGACAAAGAGTGAAAGAAAAGAATGAGAACTCGACTTCTATATACATGAATCAAGCAGAATCAAGACTAAACAATAGTTCTATGACTTAAGATTGCAGAGATTTGCACACATGACTGAGATAATCAAAACAGAATTGCTGAGACTAGATTAAAATGATGATGACTAGATTGATGACTTGATTCATTGAATTGCAAAACAGATTCAATGAATCGAAATTATTTAAGACATCAATAATTTATGTTCTAAATTGAATTGATGATCTGACATCATGACAGTAGCTTTTCTCTTCAAGACTTAGCTTCTGCAAGATGATGAGAAGAAACAAGATGAAATGAAGACTGAAATGAGACAAGAATTGATGTGAACACATTTTAATGTGATGAAGCACAGATGAAACTAGAATAGATCTGAGTCACATCTGAGTCAGATCTGAGCAAGATGTCTGAAGAATAAGACGAGATGAGACGCATTTTAACGTGATGATGCACTGAAAATTGAAACACATCTGAGTCACATCTGAATCAGATTTAGACGAGATGTCTGAGTCAGATCTAGATAAGATCTGAGTTAGATCTGAGTTAGATCTGAATAAAAGAAAGACGAAATGTAGTTTAATGTGATGATGCACAGACAAAATTAAAATATATCTGAGTCACATCTGAATCAAATTTAAACAAGATATCTGAGTCAGATCTAGACAAGATCTGAGTCAGATCAAGATTGAATTGAGATGATGAAGATTGAACTTAAAGTTCTTGACATTGACATTGAGACATCACACACGACAGTACATGTGATTCTTCAGCGACAGAGTTGACGAGATGATATTCATTGAGCGTTTGCTCACAATTATTCAGAAGATGAAAAGATTCTCAAGTAGAAAAGTGATCTTCTCAATCGACGTAATACTTGAGCAGAGATGAGTTATAGCATCTATCACGCTTGAAGTTTAGTATGCTGTTTACATATCAAAATCTTTCGTCATTCTTGATGACAATAAGTTCTTGAGATTTCTGACGTTGATTTGAAAGAGAATCACTTGCGATATGACTCAGAAGAGTGACATGAAAGATTGAATGAATCTTCATGAATGCTGAAAGATTTAACTCGATGATCAGAAAATTGTTCTTGAAGACACGCTTGATCTTGAAGAAGTCAATGTTACGATCATCTAACTTGACAGCAAGATGAGCGATGCTGAGATTGCAAGCATTCAGTCAGACTTCATCTTCGATGAAGTATCTAGAACAAGAACGACAAGAAAGATTGACATTAAATTCGTAAATAATCTGAGCTATAAGCATCTCATCACGTAAATGCTCAGTTAGTTTCTTCATCTTCTTGATGAACTCTTCAACATTGATTAACTTGTTTCTAGCTTAAGACGTAAGATTCTTGAGCAGAAACTCAGAAGACTTGAAGTTTAAACGTGAGTTTTGACTCGAATTGATCAAGAAGAGTGATGTTAAAATGATTGATGACGATGCGTTATTGACGACGAATTCGACTTCAGAAAGTCACTTAGCTCAGTCATTCTGCATGTAATTGACGAAAATTCAAAGACAATGCTTCATGACAGCATTGACTCTCTCGATTTGATCATCGATCTCAGAGTGATACGTCGTTGATAACTTAGCATTTATCTTCAGCATTTTACACATATGCTTTCAGACATCGAAGATGAATTGTGTGTCTCGATCAGACATGAAGAACTCGAGTAAATCATGATGTTTTCAAACATGAGCATAGAAGCAGTTGATGACTTCTTCAACTTTCATAGAAGTGATGAGAACTAAATGTCTCATTTTGATAAGATGATCGACAAAGACTAGAAAATATCTATATGTGATATTCATGAAGATACTGAGCGATAAAGAATCTACATAGTTCATGAAAACATCACGTCAACAACGTTCGAGAACTGAAAGAAAATGCAATCATTCTTGAGTTCGTTGTCTAAAGAGCTTGAAACGTGTGCACACGTGACAGTTTCATACGAAGCGTTGAACATATTTATAAATGTTTGATCATCAGTAGACTCAACTGATCAGTTCATAACTTTTTGCTCTTTCTGAATGATCATCAACGACACTATCATGAGCGAGCTGAATGATACGAAGACGTAGTTTATTTGAGTTGAGCACGTACTTTCTTTCTTGAAAGTACAGATAATTCTCGTGTTCTTCACACTCGACTAGAAAGATCTTGTTGTGATGTCGTGCTTCATTGCAAAGCACTTCGATTATCTGAGCTGCGAATTTGTCATTGATTTCAACTTGCTTTCACAATGTCTGAGTGAAGATGTCAGCAGAATCTTCATCAAGATTCAGAGTGTCTTAATCTAGCTGAGACTTGATATCTTCAACGTTGAATTCTTCAATTTCTAGATTCATGAAAGTTAGAATTTGCAAAGATGTTGAGATAACTGAGAACAGAAGTAACTGAACTGAATCTAGAGCAATGATTTGTGACTGAAACTTCATGACTTTGATGTCAAAGACGTTAAGAACGAGATTCTCAACAATATTGAGATTTAAAACATGAATTTTCAGAATTGTCTGATGTTGATATTGATGTCAAGAATCGAATGTATCTTTCTCTTTAAAAAGATCTTCTGAGCGACGTGTCAGAGCATTCAACTTATCATCGATCTTGTCGAAATGATAAGCGATGCGATAGTTGAATCTAGACAGAAACTCACTTCAACGAGCTTAACAACGACTCAACTGCTTAATTAACATGAAATACTCAAGATTTTTGTGATCTATGATCATCTTGACAGAATAGATAGAGTCTTCAAGCTCTGATCATCATTTCTCGAAAGTGCGAACAATGATCATGAGTTCTTTATCGTAGATCTCGTAGTTACACTCGACTGAGTTATGCTTCTTCAAAAAGTAAGCGACTGAATGAAGAATCTCGTTCTCATCGTACTGAAAGAAAATGTCTTCAAACATATAGTTTGAAGCATTAATTTCTATCACAATCTTGTGATCTGAATTATAATGATGAAGAATAATCTTGAAAGTGAAGACTTTCTTAAGAATGTTGAATGCAATCTGACATTTCTGAAATCAGACAAAGAATACATCTTTTCTGATGAGATGAATGAGCGAAATAGCTATTCTACTATAGTCATAGATGAATCTTCTATAGAAGTTCATGAAATCTAGAAAACTTTGAACGTCTTTAACGTTGATCAAGATGAGTCAATTGACAATGATGTTTATCTTAGAAAAGTTCATCTTGATCTCTTTGATGATGATTATCAATTCTAAATATGAGACTTGAGTGACGTGAAACTTACATTTGATTATATTCATTTGAAGATCTGCTTCTTGCAGCTTTCGCAGAATGAGCTTGACATAAATCTCATGCTCAAGTTCATTATTGAAATAGATCAAGATGTCATTCAGATAAGCTGTACAGAACTTATTTAAATGTTTATGAAGAGTATTGTTAATGTACTTCTGAAATGAGACAGACTCATTACATAGATCAAAGAACATGACTAAATACTTGAATAATTCAAATCGAGTGTGAAAGACGATGAAAGCTTTATCTTCTTCTTTGATTTGAAGTCGATTGAATGCAGAGATGATATTCAGCTTGATAAAGATTTTAGCTCGACTTAAACGATTCAGCGTTTCTGAGATCAGAGACAGAGAATATCGATTCTTGACTGTGATAGCGTTCAGATCTCGATAGTTCACACAGAAGCAAAGTTCTTCTTCGAGTTTCTTGATGAAGAGAACAGAGATGATCGTCTGAAAGCAACTGACTTGAATGAAATCTTTGCTCAGATTTTCATTCAGATAACGACGAAGTTCTAGAATTTCATCATGATTCATGTTGTACAAAGCGAAGACTGAGAATTGAGCATCTTCTTTAAGATGTATGACATGATCATGAGCTCAATGCAAAGACAAGATATCAACGTTCTTCTTGAAAAAGACATCTAGAAACTCGAAATATCTGAATGATAAAATTATGACTGAATCGAAGTTCTTACTTTGTTGATAGACTTCAAGATCTTTTTGTGTCGTGAATGCAGTCAATTGAAATTTCTTTTTCATTTAATGAAGATTCAGACGATGATTTTTATCATACATACTGTCTTGAGAACGAGACGAGAACTGAGCAAGAGTTGAAATGTTCTTTGAACAGACAGTCAAAGTTGCATGACGCAATTTTGACTCGTCAGAATCTAGACTAGAAGACGAGATTGACTCAAGATTCAAGAAGACATCGATTTTCTTTAAAGTGACGCTAAACACTTCAATGTCTTTGACATGAGCAGCATGATCAAAGCTTCGAGCTCTCAACTCAACTATGTCAAGTTGTATAAAAGATTGATTGAATTGATCTGCTCAAGAAACAACAGAAGTTCTAAAGAAGAAAGAATTTTGACACTTGATTTTTGATGAGTATTCTTTTTGAATGACTTGAAGAATACAATTAGAAGCTTCTTGTTTCAGACAAGAGACAAGATTGAACGAGATTTGTTTCTTGTGAACGAGCTGAGTATTAATTGACTTCTGATGAGCGAACGAGAAATTATATTGCTTCTTGTGAGCAGATGAAAAACTGAGTTGCTTTTTTCAAATGAATGAAGAACTAGATTACTTCTTGCAAGCGAACTGAAAACTGAGTTGCTTCTTTCAAGCGAATGAAAAACTAGATTGCTTCTTGCGAGCGAACTGAAAACTGAGTTGCTTCTTTCAAGCGAATGAGAAACTAAATTGCTTCTTGCAAGCGAACTGAAAACTGAATTACTTCTTTCAAGCGAATGAGAAACTAAATTGCTTCTTGCAAGCGAGTTGAGTGCTGAATTGCTTCTTGTGAGCAATCTGTAGACTGAATTGCTTCTTGTGAGTGATTCATGAACTGAGTTGCTTCTTGTGAGCGAATTGAGAACGAGACTGAAGAGAAGCTACTTTGTTAACTTCAAGCGAGAAATTTTCTTCTTGTTGATTAAGATCATAAATCTTGACGAGAGTTTGACAACAATGATTAAGACAGAAGAAAAAAGACAAGATAAGAATATTGTGTTCAAAATTGACATCAATGACGTGATGATGAAGTCATGACAGACTCATGATGATGAGATACTGACTTAATTCAATGACATAGAAGAATAATCTTTCAATGTGTTCATCAAGAATCATTGTGATTTCGATGACATGAATAATGTCATTGATTAAAGCGACTTGATCATCAAATTCTTGAAGTCTGCGAGAATGAGTTAATTGATGCAAAAAGAGATGATGTTGTTGCGCGAAAAATTTATTCATAAAGACATAAGCGAAGACTTCACTATCAATCAGAGCGAAAGTGAGAACTCTAGATTGAGCTTGACGTAGAATACAGAATATTATCATGTGACTATCTTTGAATGTTGAATCGAATTCAAAGAGTTTCAAGACAGATTTAGCAAAAAACTTTCTATATGATTGAAGTGAGAGTGAGAAGATTGAGATTAGTAGACAAGATGATATGTATACAAATTTTTGAGCGTGACTTAGCTCAGAAACTAGACTTTTTTTGCAGACAGCAAGACTTCTTCATCTATATTGATGACATCATTGTCGTAAATGTTCATGATATGCAGAGTGAAGAACTTCTTATTTGAGCATTCTTTAGCAATTTTGCTCAAATGTTGCAACTTGCAGTAGTAGCACAGCTTTTACTTGTTGCAGATTTTCTTGATCTCAGAAACGATCAGAGTCTTATCTTGAATGATGACAATGACGAAGTTTAGATTCATTGACTCATCGAAAGATGAGAAAGAAAGAGACGAAGATACTGTCAAAACAACAGTCACAGAAGTGAGATCTTTGAACTCAAAGAGTTACTGATCGATGCAGAGATGTTCTTGACTTTGATGAATGAGACAATGACAAAGACGAAGCGAGATTGACGATGCTTAAGCTGCTGAAACTCTTCATTGATGTCAGAGAATGCTTGAACTCATTGATGAAAGATGAATGATCGAGTTTCATCGAGATTTCGTCAGAAGAAGATGATGACTTGAGTGAAATAATTGACATTGCGCTTCAGACAGTCAATCAATGAAAAATCTTTCATTAAAAAACATTCTTTCTTTTGATAGAAGAGATTGTAGTAATCGACAAAGCTATTCATGTCTTGCTTCAGAGTTTCGCGAAGATATAAATGAGCATCTTCTGTCTTGAAAGAATTGTCGCAGCAATGATGCAACTTGTGTCATCAATCTGCAAAGATGAAAATGATACAGAGATCATTGACTCGATATTGACTCATTAGATTGTGAGTCTTCTTATCTATGATGAGTCGTGACTCGACATAGACGATCTTGACTCGATGAGAGAGATAATGATCGTCGTTCACGTTCATGCGCTGTATCAGACTCTGCTTTCATGCATTCAATCGATCTTTGTTCTTCTCATACTCAGATATGTCAAGAAGCTTCTCGAATCTAGAAGCGATAAAGACAGCGACAGAGTTCGCAGAGAGATGAACGACAAGAAAAGATTGATTGTTCAAGATTTGTGCGACGATCTGAGCTATCATCACAAGAAACTGAGAATTCAATTCTATATAAACTGAAGAATTGAGAACGATGAATGAAGACGAGATGATAACATTATGTTGTCAAACTTGATTTTGAAGCTCTTGCATTGTGCAAAAGATCTTAACTGAATTTTCAATCACACTTTGAGTGAACTGTTCGACAGCATTCTCATCATTGATCGAGAGATTGTAAGATGACTTCATTTGAGCGAAAGAATAACTAGATAAGATTTCAACGTATAAAAACGTTGCAGAAAGTGTAGATCTTTCATAATGTCAGAAACTGAGCTAGACTAAAGATACTATCAATATAGATGACTGATATTATTATTACTTTGATAGAATCTAGATACAAGACAATACATCAAATAATGTACAAGACGAAAGACAAAGAGCAAAAGAAAAGAACGAGAGCTCAACTTTTATATACATGAATCGAGCAGAATCAAGACTAGACAGTAGTTCTATTGACTTAAGATTGCAAAAGTTCGCGCACACGACTGAGATGATCAAAACAGAATTGCTGAAACTAAATTAAAATGATGATGACTAGATTGATGACTTGATTCATTGAACTGCAAAACAGATTCAATGAATCGAGATTATTTAAAATATCAACAATTTATGTTCTAAATTGAGTTGATGATCTGACATCATGACAGAAACAGTGACTGAAATCTGAGTCAATGATAAAAAAGTTGAAGACATTTCTTTATATACATATAAATTTCTTTTCAACATGTAAATAAAGATCATTCATACACACACATTTTAAAATTTCATAATTTCATTCTACTAGTACTTATTTCAAATAAGTAAAATGTTTAAACATGTCATTGAGTTCAAGTCAACTCGTCAAGTTGATCGAGTTGAGTTGAAAGTCTGACTCAACTCAATTGAATTAAGTTGACTCTTCTCAACTCAACTCAACTCTGAAACTCAACTTGAGTTAAGTTGAGCAACTCAAACTCAATGACAGATCTACTTTCTACTCATTGAATTACAATCTTATAGAACTCATCTTCAATGTATTAAAGATTTGAGTTCATAAACATTTTGACAAAACATGATCTCATTTTGAAAATATCTTTAATGACTTTCTTCATTACGTTGTTGAACGAAGCAAATGTAATAGATATTCAAGACAGCATTTCAAGCATTCAAATTATATTTTTGAGATAAATATCAGAGCTTTGAAATGAGAATTGAAGATAGAAAATCAGAAATTTGATTCAGAAATTTGACTTTATTTAACAACTCAGTTTTAATAAAGTTTTGATCTTACGTCAGATTGACTTGAAGAGTTTCAGATCTTTCTTAAATGCATTAGTCATTTCATCTGACATTTCTACTTGTATAGCAGTTCAATAAATAGCAGATGTTGAATCTGTCATATCTTTTAAATCATTTGTAAATCACATCTGAGCATTCACTATTAGTCTCATCTCTGCGAGCTTTTGTTTAATTATTTGACGTGAGATCTTGTTTATCTTTCAGACGAAGAACTGATTAAATATCTTCTTCATCTCTTCTGATTCTTCAATGAAGCTTGATCACTGAGCTGTAATTGCAGACTGAGATGATAAAGAAGAAGAAGAAGAAGAAGAAGAAGAAGAAGATGAAGAAGTAGAAGTAGATTGAGATGATGAAGATTGCTGTCACTGAATAGATTGCAAAGACTGTTGTCATGAAGAAGACTGTAAAGATTGTTGTCACAAGAAAGACTGTAAAAACTGTTATCACAAGAAAGATTGTGAAGACTGCTGTCATAATTAATAAGACAATTGATAGAAAGAATAAATAAATGATTATTGTCATGATGATCATTGCAAAAGAAAAGATTACTGAAATGATGAATGAGATTCTGAAGCTTTCTGATTAGACTGATCGTCGAGTCGAGTTTCGAGTTGACATTTTGAATTCGACTCGATTCGAAGTCGAGTTGCTCACATTTTCAACTCGACTTGAGTCAAATTGAGCATATTTTCAACTCGACTTGACTCGATTCGACTAGAAATCGAGTCAATTCGACTCGACTCGCCAAGAATTTGAACTTGACGTCAAGAGCGCTAAGAATAGAAACATAGAACAACATGTTCGCTTGTTCTTTGCATTATCTTTTCGCATTACTCATTGCATCGTTTATATATTGCATTAGCTTCTCGCATTACTCATTACATCGTCTATATACTATTTTCAAGCTATTAACAACTATTGTTGTTAATACAAACTATTATATAAAATGTTCAGTTCGTTGACAACTTTCAATCTGTCTGACGAAAGCGTTTCGCATAGTTCATCTTCAGATAGTCTTCATTCTGAAGACTTTGCAAGTCAAGTTCAATGATCTATGAATTCTTCACATCATTCGAAAAAGATGAAGACTAGACAAGAAGCGATTGACAAAATTCAGCAGAATTTTTCACAGCTCAAGCTAAAAGAGAATAGCGAGTATGTTCAATGAACTTTGAATACAGATAGCTCTTTTCTACAATGATGATCTCAAATCTCTGTTGTCGAGAGTATTCAAAACAAGACTCAAAAAAAGATAGACAATTCGCTCTGATTCAAAAAGACTACAGGCGATAAGCAATCTGATATATGAAATCACTTTATACAGTTGACTTCGATTGTTGAAGAATTGTCTAAAATCTCATGCAAAATCTGCAATAAGATTATGAATCATTCTACAACTTTTGATAGCTTCAGCACATCTGTTATGAAAAAGCATCTTGAATCATACTTTTGCGCAGCGACAGAGCGAAAACGCGAACACTCGCAATCACAAGTTGAACTGACTTTCGAACGAGTAAGTCATATCTGATAATGCAAATTGATAATGCAAAATTGACAAATTATTAGAAGAAAAGTCATACTGAATTAGTCTCTGTCTTCAATCAAGAGAATTGAGAAGATCAACTATGCAAGATCTTTGTTGACTTGAACTTACTCTTTTGAATTGTTGACAACGAGCAATTTCGAAAGCTGCTACGAATGCTTCGTTCAGATTTGCAGATTGTGCATCGCACAAAGATGATAACTATAATTCTCTCACACTATAAGAAGATTTGTGATAAGATCAGATCGAATCTTAAAGAGTCACAACGTGTCTCTATTGCTTTGAACGCATGATCTAGTTCTCAAAGAGTAGCGTATCTAGAAGTGTTGATATACTGAATCGATATTGAATTTCAGTTTCGTGAACATTTTATTGAATTTACGTCTCTCGATATTGAGCATATCGATCGTCAATTAATGATAGAGCTAATGAAAATCTTGAAGAACTACGCTATTAAGAACAAGCTTTTTGAAATTGTTATCAATAATGCGAGCAATAATAGTATCTTGAAAGAGAAACTTGAAAATATCATGAGTCGTCGCGAGTTTCGATGAAACAGAACACAAAATTTCATTAATTGCTTGACTCACATCATCAATCTTGTGACTCAAGATTTTATTCAAGCTCTTGAATTGAAAGCAATAGCGAATAATGTTATTATGCAATTAGAGAACGAGCAAATGTAAGATATTGAGACAAGCAGAGACTTATCTGTTGTGATCAAAAAGATATTGCTTCAGATGATAATGCAAAAAAGTAATGCATTTATTAATCATGTAATTAGATTCGCGCTTTGACGATAGCTATCAACGACTCTTCTCAGCGATTGCTTCGCTTCAGAGCTTTTCAAGAGCAGAATGACAACAGATTCAGAAAACTGATACAAGATATTTGCATTCGTTGAAACTCTACTTACTTGATGCTTCGTCAAGTGTATCAACTACCCGAATTTATTGATCTTTGAACAGAGAAATACTGCGAAGATTCAAAAATTGCAAAGATCAAACTCGATGAAAGCGAGTGATTCATGATTTTGCTTGTTGACAATCTATTAAATTCTTTCTATGAATGCACTTTAATAGTGTCACGAACAACTAATACAGATATTCACTTGAAATTTCAAATATTTGATGCAATTTTCAATCATCTTGAGCAGATTGAAAAGAACATAAGAAGAAGTACTTGCTTGTCAAGTGCTGTTATAATAAAGACTTGCGAAAAAGTCTCAATCAAACTTGCGAAGTATTATGTCAAAATCGAAGACAGCGATGAAACAATATACAATCTTGCAAATATTCTGAATTCTATCATGAAGCTAAGTCTCTACAAGATTTGAAATGACAAAGACAATGAAGATACAGATCACAATGAAGAGTCTGTCAACTACGAGATCAAGTACAAAACAGAGTTCAAAGAGTATTTTCATCGTTATTATGAAGATTCAGCTGTCAATTCGAGAGCAGAAGCACAAAGAGCAAGAAGTGATGCTGACGAGATAATGCATTATGATAATGCAGTTGATCTTTTACTAACGATCTTGTAGTCTGTTGCAACTGTCAGAAGATCATTGCTTCGACAATCTTAGTGTGCTCGTTCTTCTCAAGACGAAGATGATTGATATCTTCGCACTGATGTTATAGATAAGAAATATTTGATCTGACAATTTTGAAAAGACAATGCTTCGAATTTTTCTAAGTTGACGCAAATGACTAAAGATGTTCTTTCATGCTCGATATTCTCGATAAATATTGAGCGAACTTTCAGTTTTGCTAGAAGAGTATGTCGATGAGATCGATCACAGATGAGTTCGAAAACGATGAAACAAATAATGCTGATGAAGTATTACAATCGAACTATGAATTTGAATTCAGACGAGACTATTACTGAGTTCTGAGATATTTATCGCAGAGAGAAGAATGATGATCAAAAGATCAATGAATCTGCTAATTCATTTCAAGTATCTTTGAAGATTGTTCTGACACAGATTTATTCATAGATTTGCAATATCATCTCATCTATTAAAAGTTTTGCATTTAGAGCAAGTACTTATTAGAAGTACAATCGAGTCAATGCACAAGAATAATGCACAAGAATAATGTGAATGTGATTTCAAGAATTACACTGTCTATCTAATTGATGAAAACAGACATTTTCTAGTCTGTCTTGAAAAACATGACATCAAGATTCATCATGAGATTCTTTATAAATCTCATATCTCTATCTTGAATGATGACGCGTTTGACATGAATTGTTGTCAAGTTGATGTCTGCATAGAGCAAAATGTCAATGAAAATTCTACAACAAGAGTGATAATGCGAAAGAGTAATGCACTTACTTTTCATAAAAAAGCACATAAAGTCTTCAGTGACTTCTTGAAGAGCACTCAAGACAGAGCGCTGAATGCAATAGTCGTATGATAGCATATTTTTGCAAGCACAGTCGTGCACAATCTTTCTCACAAGTCGTTCGAAGATTATTTTGAGAATGAGATTTTCGACTGACTTCTGATATTTTCAAATCTTGCGCAATGCAATCATTTCTGATTTGTAGCGTCTTTTAGTTTTCTGTTGCAAAGCATTAGCATGTCAGTCAATAATGCATTACTCATGTGCATTATCTTTTTAGTAGATTCAAAGACTGAAGTAGTTTCTTTGATAGCATAACTGTCAATTGAATTCATCGATTTCTTACGTGCTGATAAACGTGCTAAAAATCAACTTGTCAGCAATAGACAAGTCATATTGCATTATCAGTATGCATTATCTTTAATACGCTTGATGCATGTCATAGTCTATGATGTTTATCAAGAACTCAAGATTCAAGAATAATTGTTTTGATTTTGATGTTTGAATGTATTATTTCTTGAAGCGTTGATTACTAAATTCTAAAATCATAAAATGATTCAAGAAATAGTATGAAAAAGTGAAAAAGAAATTGCAAGAAATATTGAATATGTGTTAAGAATAATAAATTTTTTTTTTCTGTTGCACTCAAATTCATCTCACTTGATGAGTTTTTCCCTTACTTTACAAAATCTTCTACAAGTTTCATATTCTATCGAACTACTCAAATTTCATAGATACTATGACATTATTCAAATGCATTATCAAGAGAACAATGTTGACTTCAACAGGTAATTTTCACTCTGTTCGACGATTCAGAAATAATTCTTCGTCAAAATCAAGTCATCTCACTTGATGAATTATCTTCTACTTTACAAAATTCTCTACAAGTTCATATTCTATTGAAATATTCAAATTTCAACGATACTGTTGCATTATTCAAATGCATAATCAAAAGAACAATGCTGACTCTAACAGATAATGTTCACTCTATTCGTAAATTCAAAGTCTATCGCAAGTCGAAATCGTGGTGAAAATTGGTTCAATGAGATCAAAGAACACTACAAGCGACAGAACAATGATTGTGTAGCTCTGTTTAAACGACTACACAAACTTAAACTCATCAACGTTTGAAAAGAAGCGAATGAGATCGACAAAGCAGCGATGAAAGACAATGTAAGAGACGAGATAGAAGAAGAGCGCAAGAATAAGAGAATACATGATAATGCATCTCAGTAATGCAATACTAGATAAAGCGCTGATCTGTTTATAGTCGAATGCTTCGAGTCGAAAATCAGACGTAAAGTTGATGCTGAGATTGTCGCTGAGACGATAAAGCTTTTCAATATAACTGCTGCGACACAAGATGCGAATACAACGACAGAGAAAATTGCTTTGAAAGCAATGAAGATATGCATTATCTGTATGTATTATCTCTCAGTTGTAGAAACTAATATCAATTTTAGAAGACAACAACAGACGAGCTGAACGTGAGCGAAGAGATATCAAAATTTATGATTTCTATAGTTCATTTAATTCAACAAAGAATTCTTCATCATGATGATCTGAAGAAGTTAAAGCAGACTGACGATATTAATTCTATGACAGCTTTTCAGAATTTTACAACAGAATTCGTCACTCTCTCAACTGTCAAAGAACGAGAAATTCAGAATTCAATACATGCAATAAATTCTAATTCAAATGATCTCATCATAGTAGAAAACGATGACGCAGAGATGTGTTATGAAGCAAAGAAGAATGAGAAGAAACTACAACAGAATGAATATGAGATTATCAGTAGTGAGAAGAAAGAGAATAATGAAAGTGAAAAGAAAATAATAGAGCTGTTCAACTAGCGAACAGCACTTATCTTACTTTCTAAGTTCTAATCATAATTCATAATCTTATAAATTTATTGTGCATTATCTTTTTGCATTATCTTGAAGAGTGTTCGATAGAAAGTCATGATGAGAATCATGAAGTCTTCATGATGAAGACTGTTTGATCAAGCTATTTACATCTATCTAATATCTTGTCGAGTCGAGTCGAGTTGTCGAATCGAATTGTCGAGTCAAGCTTTTCAACTCGACTCGAGTTCTCGAGTTCAACTTCTCAATTCGACTCGACACTTTTTCAAAAAAAATTCAACTCGACTCGACACTTTTCGAGTCGAGTACTCAACTCGAACTTGAATACTCGACTTGACGCGATCAGTCTATTTCTGATGTGAGTTCATTCGTTCTATCTGAACAATCATTGTCTCACTCATTTGCATTTTCATTTGCTGTTCATTGAATCTCATAAATCTCGTCATAAAATCTTTCTTTTTCACTCGCTTTGCTTTGATGTTCAATCTTTTCTCATGTAAATCTGATCAATGAGACAGCGAGATAACAGAGCTCTGTTTATCACTTCAAAAGTTATATAAAAAGATAGAAGATCATTCAATGCTGATGTTTGCTTCGTTGTTAAATATCATTTTATCTCATAAAGATTGCTGAGTGTGATTCATATTATAGTGCTTGTTTGCAAAATTCACGAAACAGAAGTCATTCTGATTTCTACAATGTTCATCATTGCATTGTCAGCAATTCAGCAATGCTTTATCAAAATTATTGATGTCAGCAAGTGTATCTGCTTTGATTCAAGCTCAATTCAAAAGTTGATTGATACAAGTGTGTCTTTGATGAAATTTTTCATTAATGTCAGAATTTTCAGAAACAATCTCAACAAATCTTTTACAAGTAAACTTTTCAATCTTCACGTTGATTTCTATCTTGATTGTATAGTTAGTAACTTTCTTCTCAGTCAAAGCGAGTAAAATCTTCTTTCATTCTAACTCATTAAAATCATCAATAAACTGCTGCTTTCAAATGACTTTTGATTTATTAACTTTGATGATGATTATTCAATTAGTGATAATTCAGTTCTTGATATCATCATTTTTGATCTTAATAATCTCATTTAAAATCTCTTCAAAGCTTCAGATCTGAAACTTCAAAGTCAGCATCTGAGCAATGTGATTAAATCATTCAAGTCTTTAATTTACATGAAGACAGATTGATATAAACAGCATAAAATCATTAATTCGATCTTCAAAGTTCATAGCTTTAAGCTCAGAAATAAACAACTTATTTATATCTTTTCTAGTCTGATGATTCAGATGACGACGATGTATAGTCTCTTGTTCATCATGCTCATTGATTTCTATCTGTTATAAAGTCTCTTCACAAGCTTTATTGTCTTTCAATCTTCAAGCAGCATTAACTCAATTCTGTTGTTCTTTTTGATGCTTTGCACACGCAGCAATTTCTGCAGCTGAAAAAGCTATTAATTTTTCATCTTTATCTTTAGAAATGTTGAGTTCATTCTCTCAATATTTAGAACGTGACAATGATGAGAGTGAATTAAATCATGAACATCTTAGTGAAGAAGATTCAGATTGTTGAGAAAGTGAAAACAACTGAGATTCAGAAGACGAGAATTGTTAATAAGTTGAAAACAGTTCAGAAGATGAAGATTGTCAAGAAGTTGAAGACAATCAAGATTCATTTACATTCAATGAAATGAAAGTTCATTTATGATGATGATCAAAGAGAACAGCTCAATCGAGAAAAGCAGCTCAATCAGTAATTTTCAACTGTTCAGTTTAAGTCATTGATTTTCTACGTCTTTCAAATGCTTTAAAGAAAATGAAAGAGTTATTTAAAGATAAATTTTAACTTCAACGTTGAGACATTTGAAATAAAAATGATTACAAGAACGTCAAAAACATCAACAAATAAAGAGATCTGAATAGCTTCAATTTTGAGCAATTAAGAAAGCAATGAGATTGAATTTCGAATTTCTCATATAAATGAATCATCATGAGACAAAGTGAAAATGAATGTCAAGAATTCTAAATCTTTCTGCATATGCTAATAGCTGAGTTACTACAGTAGAGTCAATAATTAATATATTTGAGTCAACTTAAAACTGTAAGATACTTAAGTATTTACATTGCAAGCATGAAATTATCAAATAACTAAAATCATCAACAGTTAAACTTTAACATTAAATATTGAATTAATGACTAGTTATTGCAATCATATAATAAATTTTGATTTGATTTGATTTGATTTGATTTGAATTCATACACTCTTGTGACATCAATTTAAACTCGACTCATGAGAGAAACTATGCTATGTGTATTGAATGAACAAAATTCTCTGAGAAAGAAAATCGCTCATCAACTACATGATGACTTCACGTCATCGAAACAATAAAATTGACATTATGTTATCAGTAATGAATCTATAGCTTCTATTCAGCGTATGATGCTTGAGTAAACTCTTGATAAAAGTGTCTGTGCTGTTTAATTATGACACATCATCTTTGCTTTGCTTTTCATTGACAATATTCTATACAAATGATGTTTCAATTCGATTCTTGATTCAAAGATGAAAGATGTTTTCTTTGCACTTGTGATGCTCATGATTATAATGTCAAAAACTGTGTTCTCTTGCTCAATGATTATCATTCATTGAGCAGAGAAATATGTGATGAAAGAAAGACACATATGATGAGAAGATAAAGTGTGATTGTATTAAATAATTTTATTCTGCTCTTGATTTGACTTATGTCACGTAGACATTGAATAGATTATTAGTATAAATGTGCAATCATAATCATTTGATGCATGATTCTGATCAATAGTAGAGAATGCATTCTGATCATTCTCATGAGTTCTCAATTTTTCACATAGATAGATGTATGATCTGACATCAAGTAAAGAAGATGAACTTAAGTTCTTTCAATATATCAACATGATCAACGAGTCATTACTTCTTTGAACACTGTAATCACGACTTTCAGACTCATCATTTGAAATGATTATTTTATCTGATATCTTTTCATCAATTACTTGATGACACTGTTGATGTGATGAAGATGTTTCGATATCAATGCAGTCAATGAGTCGCAAATTCTTCAATCACTTGTAATCACAACTCGCAGACTCTTCATCTGAGTTGTTTATTTCACTAGTAGTATCTTTTCATCTTTTATTGACATCGACATGTCATTAGTTTTCTTCATAGATTGATTGTGACTGTTAGAAAAAGTGTTGTTGCATAAATGAAAACTCTGCATGATGACTTTTTTGATCACGTAACATTTTAACATCGTTTGAACTGCGTCGAATTGAGATCTCTTAACTTTTCTAACTTTTATTTGAACACAGAATAGAATTAGAAGATTCGTAGTTAACATCATGTACAGATAAATCTCATTATCAATCATCATATAATAGACTAATTAATAATTAATTTGACTAACTAAATAATAGCTACTTAGTTTAATATATGCGCAAAGAAAGTAAATAAAGAAGCAAATAGAAAAGTTAATGAGTAAATTAATAAAAACTTAAGTCAATAAGAAAGTCAGTAAGAAAGTCAATGGGAAAGACAATAGAAAAGTCAATGAGAAAGTCAATAGAAAAGTCAATGAGATGTAAAAAACTCATTATCATTATTTTTTCATAACAATGATTGATGTAGTTCTTCTTTCTATGCAAAACAGATAAAATAAATGACTTAATGAAGCTTTGCAATGAGAAAGTAAACAAGAATGTAAATAGAAAATGCAATGAAGAAGCTAATGATGTAAGACTAGAAAGCATTGTTTGAAGCATCATTTAACATGTGTTATGCGCTCGATTGATGTGTAATTTGAAGCATGTAGAAAGTATGATAGAAAGTTTAACAAGCTTTTAAACAAATTTTCAAGCAAGATTCACTTTAAGATGCTAATGTGACTTCTTATCAGCTTGAAGTCAGCTTGAAATCAGCTTGAAGTCACATTAGCAGAATCAGCAAGTTAATATTGATGAGGTTTTTGAATTGCAATGTACATAGTACTTCATAGTTACTTCTTTATTGCATTTCTCATATTTAATGTTAAAAAGTTAACTTTCTTCAGTTGTTTAATGTATGCATGATTGATCAACAACAAGATTCATCTGTATATAATGTTGACTACAAATCTTTTGATTCTATTCTGTGTTCAAATAGAAGTCAAAAGAGTTAAGAAATCTTAATTTAACGCAGTTTAAACTAGATTGATCACATCAAGTCGAGTACTCAAGTTTGAGTTGAATACTCAACTTGAAAAGTATCAAGTTGAATTGAGATTTTTTTGAAAAAGTGTTGAGTCAAGTTGAGAAGTTGAACTTAACAACTTAAGTTGAATTGAGAAGCTTGACTCGACAACTCGATTCGACTCGACAAGATATTAGATAGATGTAAATAGCTTGGTTGAACAGTCTACATGATTTTTCTTCATGACTTTCTATCATGTTTTCTCGTCATGACTTTTGTTACGATTCTAGCTACGCACCTTCGTTGATAGCTATGTTGATGACTATGTTGATGACTATGTTGATGGCTATTCTGAGAGCTATCGCCGATCGCTCGCCGCTAGGGCATAGGCTTGTTCCGAAGTCAACCCTATTCAGGGTTAGCTTATGTTCTTCTGAGTCATATAGATAGTCGATTCTTTCCTTCTAGATACTTTTCTTTCTTAGCATTTATATACTCGTTACATTACACTCATATGACTCGCTCTATGCTGATCCCTAACATTATATAAATGCTTCTTCGTTACAGACGAAGTGAAATAATCTGCATCGATCTCTTCGAATGCTTCTGCTAGTAGTTCTTCAACCCTCTATCGACTTTGATCTAGCGACTTGCGTTCGTGCAGCAGCACTCATCTTTCTTCTCTCGTGAGCTGATTCAGCGAGAATAAACAAAAGATTCGAACTCGTGCGCTGATCAGCGAGTATAAACAAACGATTGAAATCATTCGACTAGGTCAAAGATCAGCGAATTAACCGTTCATTCAGATTCGCAAGGAATTCTTCGAATTTGTTGAACAATCAAACGAGATCAGTCATAGAACTGCGTGAAGTCTCTACCTCGAGAAGCAAACCCTCAGTGAGCCTGCTTCAATGACACTGTCAATGCAATGATCTATCTTCTCATCGTTCTACTCATCAGTGAATCTGATCATACATTCACGTGCAACTAGTGAGCCTGCTACAATGACATCTTTCGTCAATGCAATGATCTATCTATTCACATCGTTCTATTCATCAGTGAATCTGATCATACGTTCACGTGCAACTAGTGAGCCTGCTACAATGACGAGCTCAAAGTCGACCTCTTCGATGAGCAAGTCGATCAGTGAGCCTGCTTCAATGACACTGTCAATGCGATGATCTATCTTCTCATCGTTCTACTCATCAGTGAACCTGATCATACATTCACGTGCAACTAGTGAGCCTGCTACAATGACATCTTTCGTCAATGCGATGATCTACCTACCCACATTGCTCTATCTATCAGTGAATCGGTCTGTCGACTCGTTCGCGTGCAACTAGTGAGCCTGCTTCAATGGCACTTCTACCTCGCATAGTGAGCCTGCTACAATAGGCATTTCGATTCTACACAAGACTAAGAAAATACATTCATGCGGACATGAATCGTTGAAGAGGGGGGATAATGTTACGATTCTAGCTACGCACCTTCGTTGATAGCTATGTTGATGACTATGTTGATGGCTATGTTGATGACTATCCTGAGAGCTATCGCCGATCGCTCGCCGCTAGGGCATAGACTTGTTCCGAAGCCAACCCTATTCAGGGTTAGCTTATGTTCTCCTGAGTCATATAGATAGTCGATCCTTCCCTTCTAGATACTTTCCTTTCTTAGCATTTATATACTCGTTACATTACACCCATATGACTCGCTCTATGCTGACCTCTAACAACTTTCTATCAAAGTCAAACAATCTTCATGTTTTCTCATTATGACTCTTTATCAAACAATCTTTATGTTCTTCTTTATGTTTCTCGTCATGATTTTCTATCAAACAATCTTCATGTTTCTCTTCATGTTTCTCTTCATGTTCTTCTTCATGTTTCTCTTCATGTTTTTCTTCATGTTTCTCTTCATGTTTCCCGTCATGATTTTCTACCACATGATCTTCATGTTTCTCATCATGTTTCTCTTTATGACTTTCTATCAAAAAGATAATGCAAAAAGATAATGCAAAAGCAAAAAACCGGAAAAATTTCTATATTTAACTCTCTTGACATCAAGCTTAAGTTCTTGACGAGTCGAGTTGAATTGATTCAATTCTCAGTCAAATTGAGTCACGTTGAATTGAAAATATGCGTAATTCGACTTGAGTTGAGTTGAAAATGTGAGCAACTTGACTTCAAATCAAGTCAAATTCAAAATGTCAACTTGAAACTTAATTTAACAATCAGTTTAGTTCAAATGATGTTAAAATGTTGCGTGATCAGAAAAGCTGTCATACAGAATTTTCATCTATGTAATAACATCTCTTCTAACAGTCACAATTAATCTACGAAGAAGATTAATAACATGTCAATGTCAGTAAAAGATGAAAAGATACTACTAGTAAAATAGTTGATTCAGATGATGAGTTTGAGAATTATGATTGCAAGTGATCAAAGAATTCATGACTTGTCAACTGCATTAATATTGAAACATCTTCATCACATCAACAATGCTGTCAAGTAATTGATGAAAAGATATCAGATAAAATAGTTGAATCAGATGATGAATCTTGAGTTTGTGATTACATGTGCTTGAAGAAGTAATAACTCGTCGATCACGCTGATATACTGAAAGAGCTTGAACTCATCTTCTTTACTTGACATCAAGTCATACATTTATCTACATGAAAAATTGAGAGTGCATGAGAATGATCAGAATGCATCTCTACTATTGATCAGCTAAGCATTAAATGATTGCAATTGCACATTTATATTAACAATTTATTCAATGTTTATGTGATACAAGTCAAATCAAGAGAAGAAAAGAATTATTCAATACAATCATATTTTATCTTCTCATTATGCACATCTTTCTTTCATCACATATTTCTCTGCTCAATGAATGATAATCATTAAGTAAGAGAACATAGTTTCTATGTTACAATCATAAACATCATGAATGCAAGAGAAACATCTTTCATCTTTGAATCAAGAATTGAATCAAAACATCATTGTATAAAATATCATTAATGAAGAGCAGAGCAAAGATGATGTGTTACAACAATAAACAGCACAGACATTCACAAAAGTTTACTCAAGCGTCACATGCTGAATAGAAGCTATAGATTCATTATTTGATACATAGTCTTAAAACTTATTGTTTTAACAACGTGAAATTCTCATGTAATCAACGAGTAATTTTCTCTCTCAGAGAGTTTTGTTCATTTGATACACATAGCATAGTTTCTCTCATGAGTTGAACTTAAATCGATGTCACAAGAGTGTATGACAGTATGAATTCAAATCAAATCAAAATGTATGCATGATTAAATATAACTTTTTTTAAGATGCAGAAGAAATATTCTCTTTTGAATCAAAAGTACAAGAATGTTTCATGATGATGTGATTAATGTTTCTTTGTAAATTGCTATCATGCTATGTATTTAGTAGAGATTTGATGAGAATCGCGTAATTTGATGTCTTACGACTTTTTTCTTTATGAGTCTCGACTAGCTAAGCTAATGCTAATCAGGTCTAGCTTTCATAATTGTCGCATTAAGCGAAGAACATCAAAGTGTTTGCTTGGTTCTCAGGTGTCAGAAGTAAGCTGACTCGCGAGATCTGTTCGATACTAACCAACACGCTTGAGTTGCACATATTCAAGACGTTGGCTCTCATCTTCATGTCAACAGCAGTACCTTCAACTAGTCTGGCTCCTCTGCTCGAGGGGCTTCTGCAATACCTCTCCCCTTACAAAGTAGTAGTCTGCACATCTTGCAGATATGCAATTCAACCCAAGGCAATCGCACGACATCTCAAAGAGATACATCGGATAAAACGCTCGGACCGACAACCTTTCATGCAACATGTGGAGAAATTCGAGCTTGCGGAGCATGAGCTCGTGATGCAATACATACCCGGCCAGTTTCCTGTTCCATTGCTGCCCGTCCAAAGCGGGCTGCAGTGTAGATCCCAAGATTGCTCATATCTGTGTGTGACGGAGAAGCGCATGAAACATCACTGGCTTGCTGTTCATGGGAGGCAAGGACTGGCGGCATGTGATTGGCAAACAGCACCCCTCCAAACTTTCTTCAAAGGAAATTTGTTGCGGTACTTCACAGGCACGCCATCAGGAAAGCCTGCCGAGAGGATTACAACTCAAATTGCCTATCAGAATAAAACCCAGGAGTGGACTGTATACAATCAAAACAGTTTTCAATGAGAATCGCTAACCAGAACTGCAGGAACAGCTTCCAGACGCCAGCCTCTCTTCCCCTTCAACCTCCACAACTTGGTCAAGAACTCTCAATGAATCAGACAAGTTAATAATGCACCACTATACCACCCATACATGGCGAGCCCTTGCTAACGATGAGAATACGCGGCAAATGTGGCACGTTATAGTCCCACAGCTTGCTTACCAACATGAATATCTCATGCACGCTCTCATGGCCTGTACTGCACTTCACATGGCCTATCTCAATCCAGATCAGCATTCAAAATTGACCATTAAAGCCAGAACACATCAGGATCACGCGATGCCGCTGTTTCGCGCCGCAGTTCCTAGCGTGGAAAGCGAGACTTGTGATGCGGTTTTCATATTTGCCCGCCTGCTGACCATTACTGCTTTCGCCTTGGATGAGCGCTTATTTATGGCTGGGGACGAAGAGGATAAGCTGCCAAGTTGGCTCTTCTTCATTCGCAGTGGCTGTGAGTGATTAAGCTTTCGGAGCATCTTTGTTCTTTTTCATGAGGGTTCAGGAGTTATGGAGTAATTACTCCTGCTCGAGAAACATTTAAAGCCCCAAGCCACCATTAATACTCTTGAAACCTAAGTAAAGAGGCACCGCTAACTCGGCAATGTTGCAGGTACCATGCTCTGCGATGTCTGGGGTCAAATCGGGACAGGGCCTGTCAGATACCTGGCCGAGTCTTGGGAAAACCTAGTTGACATATCCAAATTCCCTGATGAGCCACTGCTCGATTATTTCCTGGCGATTCCTCCCGACGACTGGCCAGAAGAGGTGCGAGTGCCATACAACGATTCTGCCCTCGCACTAGCGCGTACCTTCTCCTGCATGTATGCGCTGGATGAGAGAATCACCACGTTGGATGTTGTACGCTTCTGGCCGATCCGGAATTCTGTCGAATATGTCGAGCTGCTCAGCAATTGGCATCCGGGCGCCTTGATTCTTCTGGCGCATTACTGCATCGTGTTGCATCGAGTGGGAACGAGGACTTGGTACCTTGAAGGTAGAGCTGCAAGCATGCTTTCTACGATCGTGCGGCTACTCGATCTCACATGGCATCGGTATATCGAGTGGCCATTGAGCGAGGTGGGACTTCCGCCATCGACCAAACGAATGATTGATGAGTTGCCAATTGGGTCACTCGCCCTTTCCGGCAATATTAGCTCCTCGCTGGGTGGTGGTCTTGACTGTTGAGGCTTCTCATGGAGCCTGGGATCAGTGGCGGTCCAGTGGCCATGGTGAGAAAAAATGTCTCCATTGCACTTTTTTACAAGTGTTTTTGACCCAAGAATAACCTGCGCATTAAGTTCAGAAAATGAAATATAAAAATATATATCTTCATGTTAGATAACTCCATGTGAGGGTTAAGGCGTATTCAGAACTTGTGGCGAACGGGAGTCAAGTCGAGTCGATAGATTTTTATATATCTAACAGATACAAGAACACATGCTTTTGGTTGTTCGGTTGTTTGTCTTGAATTGTAATAGTACACTTCTCGGTATAAAGGAAAATCAACTTTTATTTCTTTTATCCTTGTCGACGACATACCCGGCGAATTCAAATTCCCAGAGAGGAGAGCGTTAAGTACTACTACACGCCCGCGAGGAAGGTTTAACCCTAAATGAAGGCACGATAATAACATCTGCATCTACGAGCAACACTTTCTCCTTGGGCAAGTTTTTATACACCCAGGTACCAACCTACTAAGCAGGTAGTCAAAAACAAGGGAGTTACAACCGAAGCACTTTACTTTTCCTATTGTTTACTAGATACCACACAACTCTATTACAATTTTATATATCGTCTTTTGTTCTAAGAGGGCTCTCTCTACACATCCTCTTCACGGCAGAACTTGAATTAGCAACGCATGCTTGCTCTTTCCCTCAATTCATCCCCGCATGAGTATTCTACCGAAGTACTTCTTCATTGTCTCATGAATTTCACGGGCCTAGCGCTTTTACCGACTACTGCCAGTGGCTTGGCATGATGAGTGCAAGGTTAGCATATCGATGAAGCTAGTAGGTATATACTACATAGTGCTACTACTTCGAGTTTTGAGAGTTTTGTAATCTTCTTAAGAGTAAGATAATACTGTCAGCGACTGAATCGCTACTACCCATGCTACCACGCTACCACGCACAGCTTCAGCACCAGCTTCTAGAGAGCGTACAGGTAGATATTACGCTTAGAGAAGCGGTTTTAGCTATTTAAAAAAAATTACAAAGTCGTTATATTGAAGTGAGAGCAAAATTCACTCTTATCGAATAAAACCTTATCATAATCTGAACGAAAGTCTTATATGATTGAACTTATAATATCTCAATAGAAATAAAGCTAGAAATATAAGAAATCTCTTAAAAGCTTATCTCATATAATCAGTAGCTCATGGTGTTGAAGATAGGACTATGGCAATCTTCGCCTATAGGGCTGAGATGCACGCTAGCAGATTTCTCACCTCCGCCCTCCTACCTAGACTTCTGTTCAGCTTCAACCTTCATATCAATAAATCATATATGCCCCCATATGATCTTCAGTTCCAAGTCATGCCTGGCCTTTTGAAAAACCAGTGTGTCGCACAGAGGAATCCGAAACGTATCATTCAACCCTAATTTCAGCTTAAGAAGCCGAAACATGTGAAGCGTAATATTCGCAAGCGTAAAATGCGAAGGATTGAAAGCGAAATAAATGATTTGAACATTGAGATAACGTCAGCGCTTCTGCTACGTCGAAGCCTGTTCACATTTTCCTTTTAAGAACCTGTTGTTGATACTTTGGAATTTTCTTTTTCAGGACTTTGTTGCTCAAAAAAAACAGGATTTCCCACATTAGAATAGAGGGGTTATGATTGTGATGCTTAGAACGAGAAGGAAAGAAGAGAAGTGCTACGAAGGAAGGAAGGGAAAGGCGCAAAGGAAGTGATGATGCTGAGTTGCATCGTAATCTGTCGTTGTTAAGACTGAAGTTTTTTAAGATCATAAGAAATTTGAATATCAACAAATTGCAGAATAGCCCAAGATTTTTGGAATTCTAATAAGTGAAGAATAGGTACGTCGAATTAAGATGGCAAGGCCGAGGGGATAGGTCACACCCCGTGGTATTTTTCTCAACAGAGTAATTGATGAGACTTGCATTTATTCCCCGCTATCTCTCCAATGTTCCTCTTCACTCTGGTCGACAGTTTCAGCGGACTTTTTTTAATGAGGGCGCGCCAAAGCACAGAAACAATACGATTGGCATAAGAAAGGCAGAGACGCAGCCATTACCACGCAGAATTAGACCCATCATACTGGTTATTTCCCTCCGCCTTCTCCCAACCCTTGACGAGAACCTTTGGGAATTGCCCGTTCAATTCCTGCCCCGGTCTAAAAATAATATCCAATGAAGCCTTAGCGCCCTCCTCAGCGGTCAAATCTGCCATCTCGCCGCCGCCCAGATCGGTTTTCATCCACTGAACAACAATTTCAGTATTCTGTGTTGTAGAGAGAATGGAAAGGGTACATACGCCTGGGCTGAGTGCCATGAATGTAAAGCCTTCCTTTTCGTAATCGAGAGCGTACTGGACGGTCAGGGAGTTCATGGCTGCTTTAGAGATCTTGTAGGCTGGGGCGGGGAGGTAATGGACAGAGCGAGATTGCGTAATGGAGCCCAGGGTGGTTGAACTTGGTCTTGTCAGAGCTGAGAAGGGGTTCAAGGGTGGATTGTCGTCTTACATGTTGGCAACTTTCTTCTGGGTGCCCTTCTGCAGAAGTGGGAGAAACGCTCTAGTCACCCAGTGGACGCCAAGGACATTGATGGTGAAGCTGTCTACGAGATTATCCCTGAGTACGGTTAGCCGGTCGATCTCCTGACACGTTTGGGTGATGAAAAGCTCACATTGATTTAACTCCGTCGGAAGCGTATTGGCATACTCCTGCATTGTTGATCAAGACATCTAGTCCCTTGCCTTTCAAGTTTGCTTCGACTTCGGCTGCTGCTTGCTTTATGGATGCTTCGTTGGTGACATCGAGTTTAACAACAACGACTCGACCAGGCGACTTTTTGGCGAGCTCCTCTAGCGCGGGGACATCTCCTCGTGCAGTTGCAAAGACTTTGCTGACGTCTGAGGCTGGGTAGGACGCAAGTTGGCGGGCGAGTGCTAGTCCGAAGCCTCTGGAGGCGCCAGTGATGAGATACGAAGCCATTATGATTGTGATGCTCAAGGACGGATGGCGTTGTAAAGTGTTTTGCTTGATCTTCTTGGTATACGAGGACACGAGGGTAGAAAGGCATATAGATATATTTGACTGAACTATGTAGTAGGTAGAGCATACGGATGAAGGATGAAGGAAAGAAGTGGGCGAAGGGTAAATACCCATTCACTAGCGCCGGATCAATGCGGAGATTACTAACCACAGGGGTAACAGTACTGTTCCCTGTTTCCAACAGATCTGAGGGCGAGGGTGAAGAGTGAGGAGGAGTGAAGATACTATTTATTCCACCAGCAACGCACCGGCCAATTGGCGGGGGAGTACGTGGAAAGGAGAAAGGACGCTGGGCATTCAACGACATCAGCGGCCGATCGACAATCGAATCAAAACGGGTAAGCGCCGCGATATACGGAGTTAACGCGAGCCCCCTCATGCTTCGTGCTTACTCTAGCTAGAGTAAGATTGTGGGGCGCCGTTTGATGATCAACCACCTTACAGTAGGTTGTTATCTTAAGGCTGAAATTGATTTGTGATCCAGATTAGGATTGATCGGCCGGAGGATGAGTTTTCCGGTCCGTGCCACGAGGAAGTGATCCCGATCTAACCCTTTTTAGTGTTTTGATTTAGGGCTGATCGACCGTGGCTAAATATGCAACGTCTAGTCTAGCTCTCTGATTCGTTCAACAAGGGTCAGATCATCATTTAGATAACATCGCCGGCCCGTCCCCTTTTACCTCCGACTAGGGGTTTGACGCGCCCCCCCTGCAAATATATACTGTACCGCAATGACAGACCAATTAGATAGAGGGACGGCACCGTTCGTTGCACCTCATAGGCCCGACAAGCATGGCTTCAATGAATCGACGCTCACCTCACATCCCATATTCATATGTATTTCCAAGCTCCCTTTGTCAGCGGTCCCAATGCCGGAGCAATTCTCTAATTCCTAATTCCGAGGTTGAGGTGTTACCAGATGGAACGCAAGTCACATTTGGCCATTATGCCATTATATACGCTCCACCCCAGCTGCCAACTCCGGGTTCCATTCTCCCCCATTGGTTCTTTCTTCTTTCCATGCCCGGTCCTAACGAACTCGGCTACAACCCACCTCAACAATGTCCTACACAAACACAGTCCTACTCACCGGTGGAACTGGCGGCCTAGGATACTACGTAGCCCTCAATATCGCCCGAAAATATCCTAAGTATTTGGTAATCATCACCGGACGCAGTGACCCCAATTCCTCGGCGAAGAAAATCAACACCAAACTCTCCCAAAAGAACGTCGCCTTCCTCCCCCTCGATCTCTCTTCTCTTACCCAAGTCCGCGCCTTCGCAGAATCATGGCGTTCAAAGAACTATCCACCTATCATCTCCCTGATCCTAAACGCCGGTACCCAATTCCTCGGCCCCATGGAAACCAACGAAGAAGGCTATGAAAAAACATTCATGGTCAACCATCTCGGTCATGCATTGCTCTTCCACCTCTTCACTCCCTATCTCACCCCGAACGCGCGAATCATCGTCACCGCGTCAGGAACCCACGACCCAATATTCACCCGCAAAAACGGTTTCCCAGACGCCGCCTTTACCACAGCCGAAGAACTGGCACACCCGAACCCGGAAACCGCACATCCCAAGGGAATGCAGTGCTATAACAGCAGTAAACTAGCCAATGTTCTCTGGACATACGCATTGGCTCGGCATCTCGCCGACGCGAAATCAAGCATCACGGCGAATGCCTTTAATCCCGGGCTCATGCCTGGCACCGGGCTGGCACGCGACTACAGCCCGGTTGCTGTTGGAAATAGGGGAGTTGGTAACCTCCGCCTCATAGGGCTGGTAGGGCTGGGGCCCGCTAGTAGAGTTTTCACCTTCCACCTCCTAGATAGCCTCCTAACAACAACAACCAATATATCAATATGCCCCCATATGACCTCGTATTCCAACAGTTGCGAAATTCGTGTGGTTCCATATCCTGCCGCAGATCGTACCGCTTCTGCGAATGGTGATTCCGTTCGTCCGCGCGACGGAGGGAAGTGGTGCGGATTTGGCGTGGGTTGCTCTTGGCCCGGAGGCAGCGGGGATAACTGGGAAGTATGTTGACGGGAGGAAGGAGATTACGACTAGTGCTGCAAGCTATGAGGTCGGGAAGCAAGAGGATCTTTGGGAGTGGAGCGTTAAGACTACGGTTGGGGAGGCGGATGGGTTGGCGGGGCTAAGGAAGTAAGGTTTGGATTTGCCAGTGGGGGTGGGTGGTGAGATGTCGTTGGAAATAGGGGATGGTAATCTCTGCCTTCATAGGGCTGATAGGGCTGGGGCTCGCTAGTAGAGTTTTTACCTGCTCGCTCCTAGATAGACTCCTAAAAGCAACAATCAAAATATCAATATGCCCTCATATGACCTCGTATTCCAACAGATGTATGGAAATTCGAAGTAATGAAATGGACTAGCAAGTATTTGGCGAAGATAGCAGGAAGAGGGGAGTGGCTTGGGAGGTCCTTTCTGTCATGAGCATTCAAAGTTTCTACATACCTTAATATCACCACAGTATTCTTCACCCTTCAGCTGCCCTCGCGGGCTCTTACTGGCGCCACCTACTTGTTGAAAGGTACGGCGCAGTCGCTCAACCACTCGGCCATCTGTTGGAAATGTTGGAAACAGGGAACGGTACTGTTACCCCTGTGGTTAGTAATCTCCGCATTGATCCGGCGCTAGTGGATGGGTATTTACCCTTCGCCCACTTCTTTCCTTCCTTCTTCATCCCGTATGCTCTACCTACTACATAGTTCAGTCAAATATATCTATATGCCTTTCTACCCTCGTGTCCTCGTATACCAAGACCATCTTCCAGAAGGTGTACACACCTGAAGAGGCCTTCATCAGCTCTACATGACATATTCCAACACTACTCTTCCCAGGCCCAGTGGTCTTTTGGGCGCCGCTCCCCTTCACCCCACCGCATGGACTAGCGAAAATCAAAGTCGGGCGAAAGAGGCGAGGACTTCAGCCAGCCATCTGGAGGATTCAATCCGACCCGTCACTGGTGATTAGAAGTCTTGTGGATGGCAGTAGGGGGTGGAGGTTGCTGTGGCTTAAGGACAACTCGAAGCACAGACCAGGCAGTCTGACCAGCTCCGTCAAGTTCATCAGCTGTGCCAAATCGACCTGTCTGTTGAAATACAGGGAATCTTCCCTGTTCTGGTTGACAATCTCGCCTAGTCCTATAGGACTGAGGATACAGAGTCTTCGCCTTCTTCCTCCGTTCGTAGCTTCCTACTGTAGCTCAATCAACATGTGTTGAAGCAATAGAAGCTGCAGTAGAAGCAATAGTAGAAGCAGGAGGAGAAGTCGTCCAATTAGAACATAGTTTCTAATTAGAAACATAGTTGTAGCAGTAGTCGGAGTGATTTAGTTTATATTAGGTTCGATTCCTAACAGCGCTGATACAATGATGTTGTGGTTATCTTTTCTCTTTGACAGTGCCATTACACTCAATTGCGACACAAAACCTGAATAGCTTCCTGCTGTAAAATACACATCTTTAGTCAATTATCAGATCTACACTTCATCAATATACATATATTTACATTCTACTGCATCTCATATACTATCAACACAGACTATGTTATGTAAGAAGTCTTTCGCTACACTTTGCAGCAGACAAGCTATACCACGGCATGTAGTATTCTGTAACATAACGATGTTCCTCAGCCATAGGTAGAATGAAAGACTTAGATATGTCACGTGGTTGAAGAGAAGTACTTGTTGCCTAAAGTAAATGAACGCGACTGTAAGTTTTCAATTTTCTTTCTATAACATTATTCTGTATTTCTCATAATAAAATTATTATTCATTGAAATTTTTGATACGTAAGTTGTTGTCATAAATACTACAGCTTTGTCTCATCGTCACTCACGTTCGCTCGTGTTTCACGCTGTTCAGAATTTTTTAGACTGCTGTGCATGATTCGTACGATATTTTTCGACTGTTGTTGCCTCGGAACCAGCTTCGCGTATTGAATGTCTGTCTCAGCCCACGTCTCGCACATGCTCATAGAGTCATAACGAACACTCCTGGCAAAGCTCCTGTCTGCCTTGCGAATCAGGTAGACCTCTGTCACAAGTAAGCCTCGTGATGTACACAGTACATTCCATGCAGAGCCACTTTCACAGCCCATGTCTCATACACACTTTCTATCTACGGGCTTGTTCTTGAACACATATACCCTCGGAATTCCGGGGTTCTATCTTCGAGAGTCTCTTTACTGCTCTTGTCGACTTTCCTACTTACGTCAAAGCGAGAAAAAATCACCTGTCATTTTCATTTGGATGAAAGATCTACGGTTGAAGATCGAGGTTTGACTGCTCATGTGCTTTTCAGTAAAGTGATACTAATAAATATAGGCGCTAGGAGAAAATCTGCCCAGACTGGTCGCTCTGTTAAAAACACTGGGTCTCGGACTCCTTGATGAAAGCAACTACGAAACCTTCCTTCAAGGACTCAGCTCAGGTCCTTTTCCCGTTCTACACGATGTCGCATTTTGGGAGCCAAAATTGAACGAGGGACATCTACTTGCAGCGATGACAGTTGTTCAGATCTAATCTCAAACGACAAGACTGACGCATATGATTGTACGCTTGGCTTACCACGACTAGATCGCGTCGCAGTGAGAGCCAGGGTCCGAACTCTCTCTGTTGGAAATTCCGTATCTATTATTGATAAGCCTTGGTATGAACGTGTTTCCAGTGGACGCTTTGCGACCGTTTGAATCATGGGATGTGGTCAAGATGGGGCTCATTGGTTCATTATACGACATGCCAGATCGTACCCTGAGTCACGCAGAGCAGTCATCTTTGGCAACGAAGCTAGAACGCCAGCATCATAGACTTCGAAGTTCGTTATCAATTGTATGTCCTGAGGTTGACTTGGTGAGATGACTCTGGCACTTGATATGGCTAGTCCTGACTTCCAGAAGTGTGTTGCATGCGCCTTGTTCCCAATATTTTGCCAGATGTCCAACGAGCAGCAGGAGCGAGTCGTGATGAACAAGTATATCTGAAAGTCTCTTGAGAGCTGCAGTGTAAGTGACTGTAATAGTGGATATCTGCGCGAAAAGTTTCCCGTCCTCCGAAAATCTCGATATCGGACTCCTTTCTTCCTTGTAACTTTATACCTGGAGGTCATCGACAATACGAGTAGACCTATTGCCGATTTGTTTCTGTGGGGGCTTGAACCGGTCGGAGCTCTCATGAAGCAGATCTTGATGGATCTATTCCAAGAACCAGATAGTGCGCCTACAGAGATGTGCATGGTCTTGGCAGCGCTCTTGGCGCTCTCTGACACCTTCCATCTTCGAATGTACCGAACAAGCCGACGCGGTGGATGTCTCATACGCTCACCATACCAGCGTCCCCCTATATCGACATTCTTTCAATGGATGCAAGACCCTTCTCAACTCCATCTTGGCTGGGATGTGATTGAGACGTTGATCTGCTCATTTCAGGCTGTGTATTGCCCCAGAATAGATGGTACTGCTGTCCCAGCGATGCATGCCTTTTCGGATAGCGTCAAGCCAGCAATTCAAGGCTTCTCGGTATCAGACCCATATTATCAGTACTGAAGACAACGTCAGAGGCGTCATTTATCGGTCAAAGCAGAGGAGGTATTGAATTCTGAGACCCACCGGACACAATGGCGATGGTGGACGTAGAGGAAGCGATGGGGACAGTGAACTCGACAGCGGTGGACACAAAGGACTTGATGAATGCGACAAAGCGCACGTGGTTCCCGCAAGGCCCATATGAATCTCTGTCCCTTGTCGATATCAATTCCGACGAGCTGTCTTTAAGAACAATAGAAAGCGTCCATGAGGAGCCTCCACCAGCTTACTTACCATCAAGTCCCTCCGAATCTCATGATAAGCGTCGCACGCAGGTCTCGAAGGCGGATGTCGGGCAAATTCCATCGGAAAACCCGATGAAAGAGTCATCACAGACGCTCGCTCGAGGGAATGCTCAATGCGACTCTATTGAGCAAAATCCAAATGCTCCAAGAAAAACTTGGCTACGAAGATTTCTCAGATTTTTTCGATTGAGCCTCTGACTCCTGATTTTGGCATCAGCCGATTGCTGAACAACTCGGCGACTTATTGTATAGAACGTCAAGAAAAACTGTCCCTCGCTTCAAGAGAGTTCGCAGACTATATCACAATTGGGGAGGTTGATGACTACGCGTAGATTAAGAGTTGAATTTGGACTATCGTGGTTTTGTTACACAAAGGAGGGGCAGAAGAGTACATTCGTGTAGTTCAAGACAGAGAATTTGAGATAATATCATATGGATATCGATCAAAGCGAAAGCACCAGCACGGAACGTTCAATCAATTTCGCTTTTCATCAGTACGTCTGCCAATGCAGCCTTTATGATGCACACGTGACACTCAGCAGTGCTCCCAAAATGGCTTACTTGTAGAAATCCAGTAATGGCCCCCAGAGAACTTCAGAAGTCGCTTCCTCAGGAGGCATAGGTTCTTATATGAAGATCAACACACCTCAAAGACATTGGCAAAGAGCTTGAGCGCAGAGGGTGCAAGAAACAGTCATATGATAAGCAAACTTGAGGGATGGGAGCATTCTTAAGGTGCAAGACGGCTCAGATCGTATCTGCATTTCGACAGATTGGACACTTATCTTCTACCCCATGAGGATACCGCAGACAAATGGCACTCAATTTCAACCGATCCCCCCCGTCATCAATGATACTGCGTCAGCAAGACGAGAACATTGATGAATTGCAGAGTACGTTGCAAGAAGTCGCTGTCTCTGGTCGAGAGAACCTGCGCCCCTAACTATTACGTTTTCCACGAGAGAAAGATAAGGCAATGCCGAAAGTGAGGGTGACGTGGTTCTCGAACGTTCGCACTGTTCTGGGAATTTTCCGTCCTGTATGCCATCTCCACGTACGGATTTCAGTTGGACTTGGGACCAAGCGAGCGGTATCCACAGGGAGACTGGGAGAGCCAAAGCGGATGCGGTCGAAGTCGTTAACGCTAAGCGATGTAGGGTCGGCCGCCCGGAGGAAAAGCGGATCTAGAGAGTAATATAATTCAAGCAAGAGAAAGGAAGGAAGGTCGTCGCTCAAGCGGATCAAGTTCAGCAGAAAGAGCCTAGATAGAAAGAAAGATCATAATGAAGAGACATGAGCATAAGACTTCTTATAAAATTCTCAAGTAATTTAGCGTTGAGACATATGGACCGAGGGACCAGTGCTAGACATTTAGTAGCAAGTTGTTTCTATTGACCGCATCCGATCAACAGGTTTCACAGCGGCATCAACGATAGTACAGGCACAGCATCAGATTTGTACGCAGTGCATGAGATAGAATAGACGTTGGCCCCAAAAGCCGCCAGATTTAAGCTTATCAAATGGCTAAACAATCCCATTCACTTCTTATCTTCCAGACCTATCACCAAATTCTGGAAAGATTAAGCTGATGATGTCGTTCGCCTCGACAGTACAAAGCATGTCCAGAGGGAGAGGTAATTTTGCCCTTCTGCGCGTATAGTGAGTGTTGCTTGACACTCGCATCTGCCACGTAGGGGGTGCATGCTTTGCAAAACTCCTAGTTCGATTCTTGCTGGCAAATCAGCTCTATTTGATTGAATCAGTCTCGATACGCGATTCGAACTGTCCAAATGTAGCTTGAAACATGCAGTGAGCCATGCTCCTGCTTATGCCCTATATTAAGGGCCAGCTTGACTGGAGGCTATCGGCAAGCGGAGGTGGTTGCTACCCGGCTGGCTCGGCCAATGTCGGCCGCTAGGGAACAAGGAGATTAAGCGGGGAAAAGGGGAATAAATAGGCCGTCCTCCCTTCTGTTTCCCCCTTCATCTCTTCCTGTTTCTCCATCCCTTAAGATTTAGCCAGAAACGCGCTTCTGCCCCACCCACCCACTCCATAGACTCAGTCGCTTAGATAGAGGGAGTGCTTGACACCTCAGGGCGGCTTCCGGGGCAAAATTTAGCCCTGGAGACCGCCAGGGGCTGTCGGGTTTGCCCAAACACATATAATATATATTGGTTCAAACGGAGTCGATGCCCGATAGCCCGCCGCTTGTGAACCCGTGCCCCTGTCAAGACGTGAATGATAGCTCTGGTTGAGATGCCTCATCAGGGGTCTCGGTATAATATATGTCATCAGTGAATTGCAGGAGGGACGTCGCGTTTGTGATTGATTCACTCCCCGTCGTTGAATCCGAACCGAAGGTGATGTTCGTCGCATTAGAGATGGGTAGAATCGGCGTCGGTCCATCCGATAGGATCGTTGTATTCGTTTCGAGGAGGCCCACCCTGTTGTGGAATACTAGCCGGGGAAAGTTCAAGCATTTTTGATAGATGCCTGGACAGCATTAGATACCTTCGGCGAGGTAATGGAAGTGATAAGAGAAGAGCGTATGATCTGGCGAATCTGGCGTTTCATGGAGGATACCGAAAGAAAATATCCCAAAACAGGACCGACAAGATGGCAAGAAGACTTACTGAAAACATAATAGACGTAACTACTCGGATTCGTGAGCGCTGTTGCGGTATCCAGAAGCAGGCAGTCATTCACTAGGTAGTGTTCCTGACGGTGTAGTGTGATTTCTGGGGTGGGAAAAACGGAATCTGCATAATAGTGTGCGATTTCGTGTAACAAGATCGCGACCTGTTGGGATCAAGCCAGTTTGGCAAATTAGCCATAACGATGCTGTGACACCAATTCATGGAACGTAAGATCTACAACGTACCTGGGTGTCAGTGAATGTGCCTCCGAGTTCTGTGTACCTATTTGTTGCACCGTGTCCTTGTGACATACACTGGCCGGGCGAAGGCAGAAACACCTTGGCAAAAAAATCTTCACAGAGAAAGATCATCGGGGTGCCGATGAGTCGACATGCTGATTGGCCTGTAGCACAGTTGTTGTAACCTAGAGCGAGCGCGCGTACACGCGAACTTTTTGAAGGTAAGAGACCGTTTTTGTTCGGATCTTTAGAGGGATCATTGGCGCAAGCAATAATGGGGCTTGCGAGTAAATTTCTGCTGGAATGTGCACCAATGACAGCCGCTCCGGTTGTGATGTTTGAAATTACCGCAGCGACAGTGGGCGCGTCATACACTTGTTTGAAGAAGGCATTATACGCGTCGCTAGATGTCCTGGAATTTGCGTCTTCAAGGGCTGGCAAGAGGACTTGCCAGAGGGTCTGGAGAGTGTTGATGACTTCGGAGGCCTGGTCACCGCAGTTGTAGATTCTGTATCTTCCGCTATAGACAGTTTTTGGGCCACCTAGAGTGAAAAGGTCTTCAGTATTAAACAGTCTGATGAACGAGACATAACACATACCCTGACGAGGCAAGTGAATTGCGACAGCTGCGCCTGGACTAGTCCAAATGTTAAGGAACAGGACCAAGAAAAGAGATATCATAGCTGCGAACAACGCCCCAAGTTTTTCATGCGACAATTCGGGAAAGGAGACTTGCAGAAACAGACGGGCGCAATGCTCCTGGGAATGCAAATGTTTTAAGGCTCCCACATAGAACATCACAAGTGGCTCGAACCATCAGCGACTGAGACTCTGAATATTAATAGTGACGGGAGCGCGCGACACAGTGACAGAAACACCCGATGAAACAACGCCTTTGAGACCCAAATAGTAGCATGGAATGATAGAAGCGATCCATCCGATGTCGTGGGATATAGCGGAGTGATGACATTGATCCGTCGGGGCCGCTTGATCCAGCCAATCTCGTTCGGTCTCTCTACGCTTTGAAGGTAAAAGACGTTTGACAGTGTACACAACGTATATGTTTTAGAAAAGCCAAGACGTGGACTATTATTAGGGTGGAACATAGATATCCGCACTTCCGCAGGCATCGTACTGGAGAATCGAAGGTTGAATAATAACAATACAAGCGATCGCGGTTCCCACACAACACAAAACAGCAATGAAAGTGGATATCATTGTTTCTGTTCATTTGAGGCGCAGACTTAACGACAAGCTGGTGTTTAGGCTCTGTGGCGTAGGTAAGACTGGTGCAGATACTGTAGTAAAGTAAGTTGCCCGCGTAGTAAATTATACAGGCTGTGGAAAGGCTTACACGGCATGATACTGCATATACACCCCCTACTTGTACCGAATTAGGCTAGCTTATCTCTCGCCGCTCTCTATCTCCTACTGTAATAGTTTTGAGCTCGTCATCCGCCACCTCGAGGCCACAAGGGGCGTCACGTTCTGATTTTCCATAGGCATGTGTTATGAAACAAGTACCTAAAGGGCCCCTCTACAACGGAACCTTTTGGCACCGAAAAGAAAATGACTGCTGAAAAGAGACTCGAAAGAGAATGCTGAAGACGAACCTAAAACCAAATTTCGAAGAGGAAGCCGAAAAAGAATGCTGAACACGAATCTAAAAACAAACGCTGAAGAAAGCCAAAAATGAATGTTGAAAAGAGAGCCGAAAAGAGGTGCTGGTCTAAAATAAGTGCCGAAGATGAAAGATGAGATTGATTTCAAAGTTCTAGCAGAGCGACATCTAGCGAGTCGTCTTGTATGACAAAATTAGTCACGAAGCTTCTGCTAAGTTTCAACAGAGCACTGACGAATAAACCTGCACAGTCTCTCCGCCGCGTTCTTCATCGCGTCCGCCTCGAAAGCCTTCGTCGTTACCACGAAATTCCACATGCGCTGCTAAGTTTGGGCCTAGGTCTCGTCTTCAAGATTTTGAGTTGACTACACATCTTTGGGGCGATTACGACCGTGAGTGTCATGCTGACAAGGATAATTCCGTGCAATCGCTATCAATCTTGACTGCTATCTCCCTCAATACCACCTCAGGCCGTGCATTCGTCGTTGCTGGGATGTGAAACGACACTCAGACTTCGTGTAGGGAAGGGCCGGGTTATAAGTCTTTGCTTCAAATGCTGCGCAATCACCAAGGTTTCAATTCATCCGATGACTATGCCAGGTCAGGCCTACTATAACTCGATAACAGCAAGGCGTTATAAGGTCATGCATGCCTTTCCCTTGCTTACGATTCATTTGAAAGCCATCAACGTATTGTGTTAATCACCTACATCATGATGCATATACCCTATCACGTGGCTTCCTACATACAGTATGCATGATTTGGTGGTCTAGACCAAGATCAGTTATTGAGTGCTTCTGCTACCGATAACCTCTGTGTTCGTACCATTGGTATCGACACGACTACTCTGTCGCCGAGGGAGTGTCTCAGTCCCTTCCGCGAGTTGGTACTACATCTTCAGGACATCGAACCAGACGCTGGAGGTATATTTCAATATCCTTTTGTGTGAACGGTAATTAATGAGAATCTAGATCACTCGAACAAGCCCTGTACCTTCTGCGACCACGTTCTTAGCTGTCGCGAAGAAATCGATGATTTCCCAACCCTCGAGGAGTTGATATTCAATGTCGGAGCGATGCAAGAGTCGCAACGAGCTGACTTGAGCGATGAACGCACAGCTGAAAATTTAGATGCAGCCAGGAACGACTGCGATGGGTCACCAGTCCTGAATCGAGACGTGGTGAAAACAGGGGTGGGTATATCATCTTCGCGTGTTGCTGAAAACGACGTTGACGGCCTTAGCTGAGCCAACAGTATTGGAAGACGACCACTCGGAGAGGAGCGATATCGAATGCGCTCAGCGGCAGGCTGGTGGGAGCAACAGCCTCTACTCCAGCGACCGCTCGACTGCCGAGGAACAGTATGAGAGCCAGGGTGAGAGCCTGGATTCGCCCGACACTCAACAAACTTCCGTGGCGAGCTCAGAAGCTGGGTACGGCCTAGAACCCCCTACTTCGATGATCCCAATACTAACAGAGATGGTGCCGATTCAGACGTGCCACCTTTCAGAAGAAGAACGTGCAGTCTATTTCAGATACCCCTTCGTGCTGCGACGGTCTCTCGTTAATACAGGACAAACAAATGTGCGAGTACAACGACGGAGGTTGTAAGGATTCCCAGTCTGGTTCCTCAGCCGTCAAGGGGAAAAAACGTCGATGAAATGATGAAGAGACGGATTTTGATAACGAGGAAGAAGAAGAAGAAGGTATGAGAGAACCTAAAGACGATTGCGACAAGAAGAAGACGCCTTTACTGCGCTCCATGAAGAAGCGGTCTCTGCCTACCGCTGGGGGAAAGCCTCGCGCAAAACGTATCAAATGCCGCCGCTTTTCATCGCCGTCTCCTTCAGATGAGAAAACGGAGATGGATGATGAGTCGGACATCGGCAGCTATACGCCTTCCAAACCCCATCACTTCTCAAACTCTCCTGTAAGTTCTTCACACTTGGCCGGTCCTGAGGGAAGTACAAGTGATGATGGGACCACGAATCTCTTAGGCGGACGACCAAATCGGCGCACGATATCTCGAATGGCTGTCGTCTACGAGCAGCAGAGGTGGGATGGAGAGATCATCGAGGAAAAGGACGCGAAGCAAGGGCGCGGGAGGCCCCGCAAGCGATACCTCATACAATGAAAACCGTCGTGGGTGAATGCAGGCCGACTCATCACGCTCTCGTTGGTGCAAACCTGAAAGGGAAAGAAGGCATCAAAATATGGGCGTTGAACTTCAAGCACCTCTTGACTAATTATCTAACATCTTCATTTCTAGTCTAACGTACGTCCTTTCAGCTTTACTGAAGTGCAAGCCGAGCAACCAAATGCCCGTTTCCGTTCCATCTCTGAAGCTTCGCAGATAGCGAAGACTGACAAAAGCATCATAAGTTCAACATGCGTTGACACAAATATCAAGGGCAGACCTCGCCAGTGATCGCAACGCTTAGAACGATTACTTGGATTGGGCGGTTCATAGGTAGGACTTTGTTCAGATTGCTAGTCATCGGCTTCATCGTCATAAATCTCAGTTTATTTATGCTCATCAGTGCATCTCCTCCGCGCACTTGCCCTGTTCGTTCAACATCGAGGCCAAGTTATTCATGCTCGTCAACGTGTTCGGATGCTCTTTACCTAAGACCTTCTCACTCAACTTCAACACTTGTCGGTACATCTCTTCGGCCTCCACGTACTTGCCCTGGCTATTCAGCACCACCGCCAGGTTATTCATACTCGTCAACGTGTTCGGATGCTCTTTACCTAAGACCTTCTCACTCAACTTCAACACTTGTCGGTACATCTCTTCGGCCTCCACGTACTTGCCCTGGCTGTTCAGCACCGACGTCAGGTTACTCATACTCGCCAACGTGTTCGGATGCTCTTTCCCTAGCATCTTCTCCTCCAACTTCAACACTTGTCGGTGCATCTCTTCGGCCTCCACGTACTTGCCCTGACTGTCCAACACCGAGGCCAAGTTATTCATACTCGCCAACGTGTTCGGATGCTCTTTCCCTAGCACCTTCTCACTCAACTTCAACACTTGTCGGTACATCTCTTCGGCCTCCACGTACTTGCCCTGGCTGTTCAGCACCGACGCCAGGTTACTCATACTCGCCAACGTGTCCGGATGCTTTTTCCCCAGCAACTTCTGACACATCGTCTGCGCTTTCATACCCTTCTCATATGCAGCTCCATATTGCCCTTGTCTCCCATCATAGCTTGAAACCTTGCGGAGAATACTTGCACGTTTCAATTGACAAGGCTCCGTGCTGAAAATATACTCCAGCACGACCTGGACATGGGGACTGATAGTCTCCCATGTGGCCCAATTCTCAAATTCTCCATTTTGAGGGCAGTTGGCGAACACAGCATTCAGCGCTTTCTCTTGCCATTCCACCAGAACATGTTGAAGCTCAAGCCACTTTTGTGTTGAAAGCTGCACCAGTCGATGTATGTTGAAGATTGCTCCATTCTTTTCTTCAGTAATCAGAGAGAACGCTTTGAGCGTTCCGATCGCAGTGTCAAAGTTAACTTTACGCTCATCTTTCCGCCGGAGAAGCATATCTGAAATGGCCTGCCCATCCAAGACGGCCATAAGAGACAGTATCTCGGCTGCTCGTGGCTTCTGCTTTGTTATCTGGTCAAAAGATATCTGCCATGTCAGGAAGATTGAGTTCTGTATCTTCGAGTCTCTTCCAGGATCATAGTAGGCTTGTTCTAACAGGTCCTTTGCATCCACGTCGCCAGGTCGTAGCAAGTCTAAGTAATGTGCAAGAGAGACTTCTTCCTCACTGATGTATGCAGCGGCCTGTGTAATTGCTAAAGGTAGAAAATTCAGGTTCTCTAAAAGTTCCATCGACGCCGCCTCGTCCCATTCATCATTGTTCGGCAATTTGTTTCGCAGAAGTTGCTTTGCATCTGCAACTGCAAATGGCACAACGGCAACCGGCTTCTCTCGGTTCATCAATCTCTCTCCAACACGTCTGTCTCTGGTCGTGACGAGTGTGGAGCCAATTGGGCTTCGTGGAATATAATCGATTAGCGCTGCTAATTCTTGCCCTCTGCTTTGTCGCGACGGCGTTTGAGCATTAGCACCAAAGAGGACCTCCTTGTCATCCGCGTTATCTAACACCATAAGCCACGGGCCGTTGCCATCTTCACTAAGCCACTCCGTAACAATTTCAAGGTTGTTGATATCCGGATCATCGATTCCAGGTAATGTCAGCTTCCTCGCGATTTCTTTATACGCCTGATCGAATCGAGTAGTATTACTGGCATGGACCCAGAAAACTTGGCCTTCAGGTTGCTCGTCTTTGTAGCGGTAACAGTATTCGATGGCAATCTGCGACTTACTTTTCGGAGTCAGTTAAGTCAGATCATCCAACGTAAGTATGATCTTACCCAACACCTCCAATTCCAGCAAGCACAGCACGGCGTTGCTGCTTGTTTAACTTTAGCTTGATTTCGTTCAAAATTTCTGCACGACCAACGAACATATCGTCGCGATGGAATGGCACCATGAAGACCGGTTTTCGTGGTAGATTTACCGGACTGCTAGTAGAGAGCTGAGGCATATCCCGTATCAGCAACTCCGAGTTACTCGTCGCTTGATGAAATGTCAACAAGTGAATGTAGTGTTCTAGCATGGAACTAATCAGCAGAACATCGTTGTCGTGGGCAAGACTCTTGATAGCGAGCAGGCGCCTTTGCCAACTCGACGCCTTCTCAGCAGGTACATTTTTATCGAGGATACGTTCAAGGCGCTTGACCTGCTCAAGACACCCGTCAACCACCGGCTTGAGCGCATTCGCGGTCGTGTCATTAAAGTGGCCAGCAGCAGCCTGCTTTTGCGTGCGTTCAAGCGTGTCGACCATTAAAGGTAGCTGAATCTTGATACTGCGAAAGGTTTTTGGCACCTTGTCCGTGTCTGACTTGAATTCATTCAAGCGGTTCAGAACCTTACTTCCAAAATCAACAAATTGAACAATGGCAGAGACTAGACTGATGACTGCTAATGCTTCGGCCATGATGAGGAGATGAATGTAGGCGTATCGTTAGATGGAGGACGGAAGCTGCTTTACTATCATGAGAAATCCCACTACGGCCAGTAATTCCACCACGGGATTGACCTTAGAAAAGCATATTCTATGGTTAAACATTAACGTTAGGCGCTCGGTTAGATAATCAAAACACAATCTTGGATTGTGTTTTGACAGTTGTAGTGGTAGTTGAATGTGCTGGCATTTGCAAACTTGATGGGTATGTAGATACTTGTAGATGGGGTGGATTGGGGAAAGTGCGCCCGGACCGCCCCTCGCTCTTAAATCGCACTAAAACGGCCCTCTCCAGAGCGTGCACCAAAATTTGACACTACATACAACAGTTCTTGTAACGAGAAGAACGAGATCGTGATTAGTACATACGAAAGGCTGGAGAGAGAGAGATACATTTCTTGCATTAGTACCTGATATGGAAGCCCGCTAGCGGGACTTGCGAGGAAGAAACAAGCCTCGTACCTTGGGACATGGACGAATATTTACAAGTCATGATATAACGACAAAAGACGACGCTCTCCACCAAAGACCTTTGACCCTGCTGAACCATCTGTGATGGCCTCCTTGCACCAGATATGAAGCGCGTCTTCCCTTATCATACTATCCAAACACCCTCCTTTAACACTCAAAGTCTTTTCCCTAACACATTGAGGTTTGACCGCGGTAGTGGGGCATATTCACGTCACTTTGGACTTAAACTCTTGGCTGTGGGCGGAAACCTACAGCCTCAGTCTCCTCAAGCAAACAGCTCACTTTCAGACCTTCATTCTATCACTCCATCTGCTCAAGAAACGCTACCAAGTAAGTGCTGGGCTGCAGTTACAAGCATTGCATATTATCACTTAGCAATCATCACCTCGAACCCTTTGTTAGCAGCATGGCATCTCGCGGTTCTGGGCGAGGTCATGGCGACCGTGGTGGCTTTCGAGGCCGAGGCGGTGCTGCGGGGGATAGAGGCAGAGGAGGCGGGGGATCTGAAGATCGAGGCTACACTGATGGAGGGAGAGGTCAAGGTGGTGGGGTTCGTGGGGGACAGCGAGGAGGTCCTGGTGGTGGACGTGGAGGTCCTCCACAGGTGTACACGTAAGGGTCGTCCACTCCGTACAACTATGTTAACCTTCTAACTCTATGACTGCTCTAGGAGACCCGACAATCGTGTTCCTCAACCCAGCATCAAAGCAACTACAATCGAGAATAAGTTTCAGGAGAACTTGTCAGGCGGGTTGCCGAACATTGGTGATTTGTCACTAAAGTTGAGGCATCCGATTCGGCCAGGCTACGGGACACGAGGTGAAGAAGTGATACTCTTCGCAAATTATCTGGAACTAGTAACGGCTCCAGATCTGGTTCTCTACCGTTACGACATCAAGGTCCAGCCAGTGGAAAAAGGGAAGAAGCATGCCCAGATCATCAAGCTCTTATTAGAGCTCCCCGAATATGCGGCCATGAAGGATCACTTAGTCACCGACTTCAAATCCACATTGATCTGTCGCAAAAAGTTAACTTTGACTGGCACAGAACATCGAATCCAGTATCGATCCGAGGGCGAAGATGACGCACGTCCCAGTGCGTCTACGTATTCTATTCTCGTAACAGACACTGGGTCTATAACCGTAGCCCAGCTTACGGCTTTTTTGATGTCCACGTCCGTCGACCTTGCGTACACAGACAAACAGCCTACGCTTCAAGCTCTCAATATCTTCCGAGGCCACTTTGCGAAAGCTTCGTCTGCAAGAACGGCCATCGGGGCCAACAAAAGCTTTTCGTTACAAGGTGCCGACGAGTGGAACTTGGGCGCTGGCCTCATGGCTATGAGAGGATTCTTTTCAAGCGTACGAGTGGCGGCCAGTCGCATGCTAGTGAACATCAACGTCACTCATGCCCCGTTCTACAAGTCACTCCCGTTGGTTGGAGCCATGAGAGAATACGGCCAGGCTCATAACCAAAATTTATGGAAAACAGAGAAGTTTCTCAAGAAGTTACGGGTCAAGGTGGTCCACATACCTGAAAAGAAGAACAAAGCTGGGCGATCGATACCGCGAATCAAGACTATCTTTGGTTTAGCACACCCAGACGATGGACATTCCCAAGACCATCCACCACGAGTGCCACGCCTCGGTGCGGATGCAATGGAGGTTGAATTTTACCTCAGCGAAGGTGGGCCATCATCTGCTGCGCCAGGAGGGCCGGTTGGACACCCAGGAGGGAAAGGTAAAGGCAAAAAGAAGGGAGCAGGGAAACAGGTTGCAGAACCGAGCGGTGGGCCATCCGGATCCGGAAGTACACCGCAGGGCAGATACATCACCGTATATGACTATTTTACAAGGACCTATCCAAATCATCGTATCGATAATCCCAAGATACCAGTAGTAAACGTTGGAAACCGCGAAAATCCTAGTTATCTTCCGGTGGATGTTTGCGTTGTTGAACCTGGACAGAGCTCGACTTCCAAGCTTAGCCCTCTCCAAACGAAAGAAATGATTTCATTCGCTGTTCGAAAGCCCTGGATGAACGCGCAATCTATAGTCAGCACTGGACCAGGCACAGTCGGCATGCTACAACAGGTGAACCCACTTATGGCTAATTTTGGGTTCTCCATCAATGGGGAATTGATTACGGTGCCCGGTCGGGTCCTGCCTGCGCCGAAGGTCAACTACAAGAATTCTGCTGCGGAGGTGAGAGATGGAAGCTGGAACATGCTTAGGGTCAAGCTCAACACTGCAGCTACATTGAAAACCTGGACAACGGTGATTATATCCGAGGGGGGTGTGCGACAGGAATACCCGGATCAAGCTTCCCTCAAGCCGACAATGGACAAATTTTTTCAAGCTCTCAGGCAGATTGGCATTAACATCACACCTCCTCAACCAGGCCCTCCGGCAATAATGGTCAATGGCTCGGCAGATTTCTCCAAGATCGATGATGTCCTCAAGCAGATTGTTGCAAAAGGATTTGAACTTGTGTTTGTGGTCTTACCTACTGATAATACCCCAGCGTATGACTACCTTAAAACCGTCGCGGATACGAAACTAGGACTTCATACCATCTGTTCCGTCAGCTCCAAGCTTGCCAAAGAGCAAAATCAATACTTCAACAATGTGGCACTCAAGTTTAACCTCAAGCTTGGCGGCGTCAATCAGTTAGTTGACAACACTCGCCTTGGTGTCATCAATGAGGGGAAGACCATGGTGCTGGGTATTGACGTCACACATCCCTCCGCTGACTCTTCCTCAAATGCGCCAAGTGTGGCGAGTATGGTAGCTACAGTTGACGGAGTGCTCGGCCAGTGGCCAGCGGCTCTGCGGGTCCAGAAAGGCCGCGAGGAGATGGTGGCCGATCTGGGTGGCATGCTCAAATCACGCCTTCTTCTCTGGAAAGCAAAGAACAAGGTTCTTCCGGAAAACCTTTTAGTTTACCGTGATGGTGTTTCCGAAGGCCAATATGACCTCGTACTCAATGAAGAGTTGCCTCTTTTAAGAGATGCCTGTGCAGAGCTCTATCCACCTGCCGACACGAAGCAGAGTAAACCGTACTTTACCATTGTGATCTGCGGCAAACGCCATCACGCCCGCTTTTACTCATCCAGCCTGAAAGACACGGACAAATCATCGAATCCTCGTAATGGTACTGTTGTCGATCGCGGCGTCACCGAGCCTCATCTGTGGGACTTCTATCTCCAAGCCCATACTGCTCTCCAGGGCACTGCTCGCTCTTGCCACTATATTGTCGTCCTGGACGAGATCCTACGCAAACGCCCCATTCAAAAAGCCCTAGGCTACAAGAACGTAGCAGATGTCCTCGAAGACATGACGTACTGCATGTGCCATCTCTTCGGCCGCGCAACCAAGACTGTCAGTCTTTGCCCGCCTGCTAAATATGCCGACATGGTCTGCGAACGGGCGAGAAAGTATCTGAGTGGGTTGTACGACATGAGCACCCCTTCAGCGACCCCAGCGGCGAGTTCTGTGGGAAGCCGGAGGCCGGACGCGACGAATGAGGATGTTCAGGTGCATCCGAAGCTGAGAGATACGATGTTCTATCTTTGATGCAACGTTTGAAGATGCAAGAAGGTAGGTTTACGAAGGATGCCTGGACATGATGACAGTGACGATGTTACGACAGGATGCGAAACGGCGGGATAAGATTTTCAATCACGGATGTGGCGCTTACTGCTTCCAAGGCCACCTCGTAGCATAATTAGTTGAGCAAGTTGCTTCTGAAGTTTCCAGAACGACCTTCTTTAGCTATCATACTTTAGCCAAAGCAACACTCTCAGTACCGGTAGTTGTCTATTAGCTGATTTACGTCACACAAGGAGTTTGTACACCTGCGTCTGGAATGAGTGAGCTTTATACTCTTAATCTTGATCATGAAGTCACATTCCTTGAATAACATTCCGAACAAATACATCACGAGCAACACAAGACTGCGGAAATCACTGAAGATGCTAATTCCCCCGTGAACATCGGTCGACCGACAACCTATTTTCTGCTCTACGGAAGCAATATCTCTCAAAGATCAAGAAAATCTTTCTCTGCCGAAAGTACAACAATGGAGCTCGACTAAGCTTTAACGTATCGCCAAATTGCTTAAGATGTTTAACAACTACAGCGTTGGCATTCACGACCGCTCGCCCCCATCATATTCCTTCCCCCCACGATTTCTTATACAGTACCACCTTAACCCCCAGGCCTGAAAGAAGTAGCGGAAGAGATCTGCAAGGAGTATGATGGTCGATGAGAAGGAGGAGACAGGCTCAGCGTTTCGGACGCGCACGCGGAAGCGTAGGGTATTGGGATGAGGGGGACTTGAGTGGGGTAGGTAGAGATCTGTGGGGAAATAGGGGTGGGAGCTATGGAGTGGGTTTGGATACGGTGATGAGTAAGGTAGCTGTAGCGTTGAGGGTTGGGAGTGATGGTTAGTGTAAGACATCAATGCAGGTACGATAAGGATCTCTAGAGTATGTTTAGATAATTGCGCACATGACCTACGGTCGCAGTAAATGCTTTCCCGACTACAACCTTTCCTTGCTGTTGCCAACATCCTGACGTGCTCAAGTGCGAATACCTGCTCTGGTCATTTAACACCATGTATCACTACTGAAGACGGCTCTGAATTCGTGGGTAGCAACGGCGGATACTTACAAAGGCGGTGGCGATTGGTGGTGACGCGCTCGAGTCTCAAGATTGGTCAAGATTTGGGCATGCGCACACCTCGGTTTAGGCGTGTTGGAGTTTCCAGTCTATCCGCTGGTGATATGAAATGCGCCATTTACCAGATGGCCCTCTACTTTGATAAGTATTTAAAGTGACGAATTTTGAGTTGCTAGCAATCTCGGTTCTCTCATAGATGGTGTTCGTTCTGTAGTATCTACAACCGAAGCAGCTTGTGTCGCTCTTGTCGGTAGTCAGCGAGCTGCTGCTGTTGTGGATCCAAGTATTCGAGACGTCTTTGCAGACTAACGCGAGAGCCAACTTGAAGCTGACTTCAGCACCAACTGAACACAATGATGTTGGGTTGGCGAAAAGCAACTATATTCAGCACCGGGTAAAGCAGAGTAGTGATTGTATGCTCGACGGCAATCGGATATGTGGCAGCGACAGCTCGAACCCAGGCATATAATGTACCTCTTTTTGGAAAATCGAAAATCGGTATTCCTAGACATTTCATGAAAGTACCGGCAACATTACAGTCGAGATTGCAATGTAATTGAGAAACAGCTTAATTCTGCCGCTCTATGCTAGTCGAATGAGCTTTTTCTTAGGAGAGGCTGCATTCCAAGCTCTTTCGTGCATTCGTCCAATAGTGATTCGCTCCGCAAACTCGCCACGCCACCTGATGAGCATCACATTTAGCATGCACTCTCTGTAGTCATCCCATTCATCTATATTGGGCTCATAATAACCGTCCACTGGCGTGTTCGAACCCGACTGCGATAAGAGAACGAGTTCTTTTAGCTCATCCTTGGCATCCAGGAGAGGCGCTTTCCATAGGAAGCCCGCTTTGCGGTGGTCTTGGTCGTAGATCCAGATTCGGGGCCATGTGTCAGGGGTGCCGAGCCCTTCATCGGTATCAAGCTTACGCGCAGTCACAGTAGGTTTGTCGACAGGTACGTGGAAGTTCTTCAAAGACACCGGGGTCGGAGCAGCTAAGGCCCAGAATTGCAGCCACTCCTCTGGATTGCTTGGGTTTTTCCCGGGTGCATCCTGGTCGAGAGTTCCGATTCTGTCTAGAGAAAGCGCTGCCTTTGAAGTTCGTGGCTGCCGCGGGACCGTGGGCAGGGAGATTATGGGCGGATTATACTCGAACATCTGGTGGCCAATATTAGCAGGAGGAATCTGCCGTTTCCTCTTAATGACACTCATGAAGTGTTCACCATGGAGCTCGAAGTGATCAATTCTCGATACCAAGCCAGAATGCCATGGTCGGTAAGTGACTGGCCCAATCCAGGCTGTCCAAGAGTAAGTGGGCAGGACCAATTGTTGCTTGGGGGTGTCTTCATCCTCTAGTATCCTGCGGTCAATGGAATCCTTTGGTCTCCATAGAAGGGCATGGTCCCAGATCTCTTTTGGTAGACCCTTAAAGAATGACCATTCATACATCTTCTTACAGACTACCTGGGCTCCTTCAAAAGCGAGGAGAATGTCTCGTGGGTAGCTGAGACTCTTAGCAGAATACAGTTCTATCAATTGAGAATATGATTTCCATGTATCAGGCCATGGAGTCGCCTTCACCTTCGAGAGCAGCCCCACAGATCGAACGCTTGAGCTTTCGTATAACGATGTAGATTTCGGGAATAGTTTCAAAGCTCCAAAATCGGGAGTGTAATAAAAGGTATCCTGGCTTAAGTCTGAGGATACACGCTCGCAAACGACATCTTCACGCATAGAATCACATCTGCAGTCGAAGTGTACTTGTCGATCAGTAAATATAAGAGATCGACGCGAAAGTAGTCTTTCTTGAAAAGTCCAAGCTCTGGTGTTCCACATGGAGGTATTCAGCTGTTGAGACAGCATCGGCATTGGGACTAGAAGTCTTAATCCTTGAATTACATCTGTGTATTGAGTTACTGATCTGGAGCCCGGGCGTAACCCCGGTAGTGAAGCATCTGCATTAGTACCCCCGGCGGCTATGATACTCAATACTGCCTGGGCATATATCAGACCCATCTGGCTTATTTGTTCAATCTTCTCTTTCAGGTTATCTTGAACAATGCAAAGTTGATCACACCACAGATATCTTTCGCCAAGACAGCCAACGAGCTGTATAGAATCCAGAAGAGTTTGGCCTAATATATCAGTCCGCTTCGCCAAGGAAGAGTCCTTTTCCATAGAGAGTTTGTTGCGCATAGTCAGCTGTATAATTTGGCATTAGCCCATACATAGCTCAGGGCAATATATCTGGAGTGTTTTGAAGCTTTCACAATACACATCCTCTTCACGTCGATGAGCCTAAGTCCTGAGGGAAACTGTCTGATCTTCTCCCATGGGGTATACTCACATTCAAATGTGTGGTTCTCTTTACAGTTTTGTATCCAACCACGAACTAAATTGAGGTCTACGCATTCCTGAAGAAGCCGACCATGATACAGGGGTAATTCTCCAATAGAGACTGCATCATCGGCTGCAAGCTTTATCTCTCCATGAGGAAATCGCAGTCTTGAAGACTCCAATGACAACGAACTGTTGCTTGTAATGCTGAGCGTAATTGCTTTATGCACCTGGGCAATTCGCGATGTTCTGCTTCCAGTCACAGCAGGATTTATACCACATGTGACCCTGCCGCCGTCTGAGGTCTTTAACCTTGTGAGATCTTCAGGCGTCAGAATTTGATCTGGGCGACTCGAGCATATCGAATGAATAACCAATCGACAGAAGGCACAGTATTTTCGCTTTGCTATATCATCCAGATATCCTAAAGAGTGCCAACACTTAGTACTGGCTCCGCCAGGAGCGCAAAACCTGTCCTTCCGTGTATGCAAATCGACCTGTTTGAACATATCGAGAAAGTTCAGGCATCGACAGGAAGTACATAGAGAGTCGTCTACTTCCACGGAATTGTAATCCATGCCTTTGGTTGGGCTTTCTCTACTTCTGGTGCAGTGAGTGATCCTTACACGAACAGCGTCGTCTTCATGCGTAGAATAGAGATAAACGTTAAGCAACCTCAGGGGTTATAGAGCAAGAAAGTCTTAGGATTCTGCTTTGAGCCATGTACTATCGAGGGTCAAAGATTCATGTGCCGAGATGTAACTTAATGATACGGAGTCTCGGCCAGAGCGTCGCGCTAGCAGCTCCCTGTATGTTAAAATATGCGCCTTGTCGGTGTAGGGCTCAGTACTCCGTATGCAGCACTGATTTGAACTTTCACGATTCGGGCAATCCTAGATGGTTAGGTAGTTATCCATGCGTTTTACCAGCAGCGCAATCGCTTTACAGTATGTGAGCAAAGACTAACTCATCTCCAATACCTCACTTTCGTATCTACCGGCAGCGTATCTACCATTGAACAAACAATACATTGAACGCACGACATAAAATTCGAATAGAACATTAACAGAATATACCTTAGCGATGACAGATGTTTTCCTCGGCGTAAGCTCGGTACCGCTCTAGCACGTCAGTCTTCTCAATACCTCCGTCTCTAACCTGCCATGAGAAGGCGTAATGCGCTGCTACGGCTTTACCGTCAATCACGGCGTCTGGGATAGATAGATCAGTATGAGAAGTTCCCCTGTTGAAAAAAGAAGACCTACGCCTTCCGAGTCTTTTAGGAAGAGTCACTGTCAAGAATTCCTCATCATCGTCTGGAAATGGTCGATTGTTCACAACGTCGTCACCCCATATGGCGATCAAGTTGATGCTCACACGATAGTATTGGTAGTCCCACATGTCAAAGTGGTACTTGGATATTTCTGCTTCCCCCCCCTCGAGGGCCTCCAAGAATGAATAGTGCTGCTGCGCAAGAACAGCCCAGCTCTTCAGCCCCGGCCCAGACTGCAGGTATGTGGCCGTTGTTATGGGAGTACCGTCTAGGTTATATTCGGGGCCGAGAGGCAGCCATCGATGGGTCTTGGAGAGCGGTGAAAGCGTCCTCTGGAGGGAGAATGACGGATGACCAGTCCACATGGGAAGCTCAGATGCACGCCAAGAAGCTTTCTCAGGCAGTTGTTGAGGCGGGTCCAATTCGGGCAGATATGGACGTATTACGCCGAGATGGTAGTGCACCCACGAAAGCGCTGGGTTGTTGATGGTGTTGGCGGATGTGAGAAGGTTTTCGGGATGGGCAACTTTCGAGGCAACTAGGCGAGAAATAGTGGAATTATCAATAAAGACCTTGAGTCCTCCTAGTTAGCATGAGTATACGTCATGCTTTGCAGCATGACCGAAAGAATGTGTCTTACCACATCATCGTCTATCTTAATGTACATCACCCCTCTTTCAACGTTATCCCATACCGCGCCGTAAGGAACTCTGCTCGAATCGCCGCTGGAGTGTGTGAGGTTTAATCTAGAGTAGCCGCTTGTGGTAGATACCAGATGGTCCAACCACTTCAGATCTTCCGCGTCGTTGGTTCGTGCAACAAATATAACTTCGTCTAGCAGCCCGCCATTTGTAACAAGACTATGCTATAACGATAACATGTCAACCTCTCGCATAAATGAGATGAAAGCGGGAAAGTTATACTCTAAGGTAACAGTCCAAGATAGACACTCGAGAGCGACGCCCGTAAAACACCAAAGCCTTGACTTGAAAATTGGGAGGAATTTCAGGCACAACAATCTTTCGAACCGGGCCTAAAGTCGGTTTGTAGAGCAGGGTCCCCAATATCAGGAAGATCGTAACTAGAAATCCAAGCACCAGAATCTTACACATCACTCCAAAAGCTCGACGCCTTGGAACTATATTTTCTTGTAAAATGGTATAGGGCGGGTAATGGTATTGGGGAAGCATTGTAGTTGGCGCGAACCCTGTGTTGTAAAACGCGCTGCACGAGAGTACAAATCTGCCCGAGATCTGCGCAGCATGCTGCTTTCAGAAAGACACTTGGAGGAACAGAGAAGAGAGTTTTGGGTGAAAAGAAAGATCGCTCGTGCGCATAATGGTGTCCTGTACCCAGCAAGCTACTGTAGCAGTCAAGATCAAAGGCATTCTCGCAGGGAAAATGAGAAGCTTTGTCTCGTGTGCGAACAGGCCAGTTGTGGCCACGTCTATGCGACGCCCGCAAGAACCCATGTTTCGCATCTTGCGCCGACCGCCATGTTTTAATTAGAACGACTATATATGATGCAGGCAGAAGGTGTTGTCGAAGGTATTGAAGCTAAGTGTTGAAGGATTATCGAGAGGGTTCGTCGCATAAGGGAACCAGGCTAAGCCCCATGTTTCGCATTTTGCGACCTCAGCCTCACGAGGCTGAGGGCTTACGAGTAGGTCGTGTAAAAGCATTGTTGGGACACGGAGACCGCTCTTGCGAAAAGTGAAGATGCTGAGAAAAGGTAGCACCTGCATCGAAAGCGCTTCTTCCATGACGACGCGCTGATGCTTAGTGAGGAAGTGAAGGTTTACATACCTTAGCTATTGCACTTTGGAGACACAAAGCAATCGAGGCCAGAGACACGTACTGGGGTGGTACAAAAAGCAGCGCAAGGCAAGCACTGGGAGAATGGGATGGACGAAGCAGCGGCTTGGGGCAGTGTACAGCCACCAAAAGCGGCCCCCGTAAACCCTATACCTAAAGTAAAGAAGGACATGGGATTTGATCCATCATATCATTCATATGTGTTTTTTCCAAGCCCTACGAGTAGCTTGAAGTGGGCAAATGGCCCCGAAAGGATTCGGGGCCTGTCATTCTCATTCAACGCCTTTGGTGGATTTTTATTCCTGGTTTGACAGGGGCCTATCGTGCCACTAACATCATCACGTGTCGAGAGCGTGACAGTCCTGCTGTTGAGCTGAGATAGATCCAGGGCTGAGGCCAGCGAAGGATGGAAGATCTGTTATGACCCGCCATGTCCGCCATACGGGTACGGAATACCTGTATTGATATTATCTCAGAACCAACCGAATGTTCCCTGAAACACTGACATATTTCGCAGCGCCAGATGTCAAAGGTACATGCCATGCCATGCTCTCAACAATAACCTAGAACCCAACCCGCCTACTTCATGTTGAACATCTAACTAAGTTCTTGTGACTCAACCGTCTGCAAAACACATAGACTGCATCTGAGCATGTAAATCTCAAAGCTTCGCCTTTAATATCCCGTCTCACCATTTCCTTTGGCCACGAAATCTCAATACCCGGAAATTCATAGTCTCTGTAGCGCTCTTGTGACTGCTTTGATCTAACGAATGAATAATTTTAGTCATGTTAAGCAGAGTAACACTAGAGCTCTGCCCAGCGTCGAAGGTGGTACCACGTACGACTTCTGGAGTGCGACGGTCGAGGTCAGCAGCAACGGCGCTACCCAACAGATCAGTATTGGGACCATCAGACTTATACCTTCCTCATTCTCAATTCTCTTCACAGAATATCGTTCTGGTTTCCCTTCATGTACCTTTTTTGTCAAGTCCTTTAAATAGAGAATCAGAAGACTTGAAGCTCGACTGGGCATATTCCATGTTAACGGACCATTGTAACTGATGTCCTTATGATCTTCCCCTTGGCCTTCCGCCTACGAAAATTTTGTAAATGGAGTAGCTTCGCACCAATCAGCCGTGGTAAGCTTGTTATTACCGCCAAAGATATGCTCCAAAGGTCCAGGAGCGCACATCGGCTCGTTTACTGCGACCACGATGCTGTCCATGACGATAAGCTTATTGTTGCGTTGTAGCAACACTTAGGTATACTGCTTATACTGCTACCTGTTCTTGTAGTTTTCGATCCCTCTACGTTCTGGGATAGCTGAGCTCCCAAAATTGTTGCATTTATGTCAGAGTAAAGCGTCAGTCCTCCGGTGTGTTTTCTCGGCATCCAGATGGAAAGCGAGCTCTTCGTTTTCGCGATTGTGATTATACATGAAGGGATCCCATTCAGCTCGGGTAAGCCTCACAGCTAATACAACGAGGTACTGCCTTTACCCCATGCCAACAAACAAGTCCCCGCAATGCGCCTTCGTCGAAGACTAACACATCACAGTAGTCAAATGCGCTGAATCCATCAACATAGGGCACATGGTATGGTGTGGCTTCCATAAGGCGCGGAGAAAGCCGGGCATAGAGTGCGTGGCTTGTAAAGAGGCGAGGCTACGCGCAGGAACTGCGGCCCTTGTTGCGAAAAGGCAGAAGGAAACGGTAGATAAGCAACGAGAAAATGGTTCGAATTCAAGGGACAATGGTAACAACGGAGGTCGCCCAAGCAGTGAAAATCGTGCGAAGAAAGGGAACTTCGAGAGCGCACCAGACGGCGGAAACCAATTTAAGGCTTTCTTGTGAGCATTGATATGCTGAAATTCCGCTGCTATTGTCTCCTCAGGGCAGAGAAAAGGCAAGGAGAGCATAGAGTACTTGCAAGACCATTCTCATGCAAGACCAGCCTCGTGCATGAAGCTTTGATTCATGTTTGTCTCCTATGAGCAGTAGGTTGACAGAGGGAAAAGCTCGTAGCCAGCGATGCAGTTGTATCACATGGACCGATAACCTCACCAGTCAACTGCATATGGATACGCTCTGAAAGTTAGAATCGACCAGCGGCTTGCCTTAAGGCCAACAGAAAATTGTTAGTCTTATCGTTAGAAACAAACACAAACTTTCCCCAGACGATATTATAGATTACCGCTCCAATGGCGCTAGAACTAATACGTGAGTGTTAAGGTAGGTAAGCAATCCCTGTCAGTCAGCACTTTACTCCGGTATGAGGTACGGACGCGTTACTTCAACCACTGGACAGCATTATACCTTCTATGCGGCGGCCTTTGGTTTATGCCTTCATTTGCGTTGAGCTCCCTATGCCGTCTAATCACCAACCGGAATGTCCGCTCATGTTCCGAGGCGATCGACCGACAACCCTGGATCGCCTCGCAGCAATCTCTCGACAAGCCAATATGCTTTCTCACAACTCGACTCGTTACATAGGCCTGCCTCAAGAGATCACTATGGGACAAGGCGTGGCTCAACGGCAAGCACGGCTACGTCAATCGGAGGAGTTTTGGACTCGGCGGCGCACGCTGGGGAACACTCGATAACAGAGGCTGAAAACAACGGTAATAACTGACACTCCGCAGGCTTTGGCAGGAAGCAAGGCTTATTCAAAACCATCAGCTATTTCAAGTCTTCTCCAACCCCCAATTGTCCGTACCGGTCTTCTCCCGCCAACCTTTGGCTCTGCGATGCAGAAGCCCCCATCTACGCGAGACATCCCTCCAGTTACCTTGACCAACATACCCCATGTCGATTCAGCAGTGTTCCAGCCATATCTAAAACAAGCTGGCTCACTATACGACGCGTTCCAACGCGCAAGAGAAGAGAGCGAGGATGGGGCACCAAACTCGGTGAGGCAACCTCGAGCTCCTTCGACATCAGACCATGCCGCTGGGCTACTAAACCAGGGCCCCCACAAACGTCAAGGAAGTGCATCAAGTATCAGCAGACTGGAAACTACACTATCGATACCAGGATCGCCGACACAAGCTCCGCAACCGAAGAGGAGGGGCAGCGGTGGCCCCTCTCGGCGTGCACCTCTTCTGACCACACCACTATCCACAATCCCCAATGTCTACTTTGAACAAGAATTCCGTCTAGAGAATCCCAGAACATTTGATATCGTGAGCGAGCGTTCGGAGATAGTCCGCCCGCCCACTGGAACCAATGGCTCTGTGACAACACCGGGACCAAGCGGGAGGAAAGCCCTGGCAAATAACGCCATCTTACAGGAGAAATTATCCTGGTATATGGATACAGTCGAGGTCCACCTTATATCCTCTATTTCTACCGCTTCGACTTCTTTCTTTGCTGCGCTGGGATCATTGCGGGAACTACATCTAGAAGCCTCGGAATCTGTTGCGAAGATCAAGGTGCTAAGAGAGGATCTGGGAAGACTGGACCGAAATATGGCTGTTGGAGGCCTCAAGGTGGTTGCTATGCGTAGACGCCGGGGAAACATGCGAAAGCTTGGCAACGCGGTTCAGCAATTACAAGAAATCGTGGAGGCAGTCGCTCATTGTGAGGAGCAAATTGACGATGGTAGAATAGAACATGCTCTACATGGCTTGAGCGAGGTTCAGAAGCTGATAAGAGGTGAGCCTGGAGACCTTGATAGTCTGGGAAAAAAAAGCCATTCGCCACATGCCGATCGAGCGCTAGTCGATTTACGTGGGATCAAGGCGTTGGAGGGAGCGGACGAAGATATGGGGTACCTGAGGAAAAGGATTGGTAAAGGCTTCGAATCGAGATTCCTCGAAGCTCTGCTGGGGGACCTACGGCGCCATGTAGATCACGTGCCATCGAACACTACCTTCCAAAGGTGGGACAAAGCGTCGCAGCGCAATCGCGGGGCCCATGCCCGTACACCTTCAGTCTACCCTGCGTATCTACAATTCGACGATGCCTTGCGATCTGCTCTGCGAGCTAACCTTGATGGTCTTGCTCGAGCGGACTGCGTAATGCCTGCTACCATTGCATATAGGGAAGCTGTCTTGAGGGAGATCAAGTCTTTGATTCGGCGGCAACTTCCAAGCTCTAGCGACGATGACAACGAGTCGACGATGTCAGCTTCTACTCAAGGGGGGAAACGAATGACGCACCAAGAAAAGTCATCCATCCTTGCTCAAAACCTTCGCGCACTTGATGCTCAAGACGCTGAAGACATGCTGAAGATGATCTACTCGAATGTCGGTGAAGGGCTTCGGCGAGTCGCAACGCAAGTGAAAGTCTTGCTTGATGTCACCAGTAGTTTTGGTAGCCCTCCAACATCAGCCGGGTTTATATCTCCGCAAATTCTGCCGCTGTCCAGCCCAGAAACCCCCATCGGCAGTGCATCGAAGAATCCTTCGATTCGCCCTGCTATCCTCCAAGAGGATATTCAGCAAGCTCTCGATATGTCCAATCTTCTTGGTCAAGCGGTTGATATTGCACAGGGCCAGATCACTAAAATTCTCAAAGTGCGGTCAGAGCAGACTACGCAATTGCCTCTACTTAGGTTCTTGAAACACTTCCATCTTAATCGACTTTTCGCTGACGAATGTGAGGCGGTATCTGGTCGGGGAGGTACAGCGCTGAAGACAGTAGTTAATGCGCATATTAAAGACTTTGTGTCTCAAAGCGGACACAGCGAACGGCAGAGACTGGTGCAGAGCATGGATGCAGACAAATGGGATGCCAAGGATTTCACAGAGTCGGACGTTCAAATACTGGCTCGAATACAGGAAGCAAGCACAATGGATATCGATACATGGACCAAGGCCTGTATTATTTGGCAGGAGGATGAACGCCTTACCAATGGCGAACAGCAGGCTAATGGTGATACCACAAATTGCACGGTACCCACAAGAGACAGAGTCCGTAGTGCTACCCTTGACGAGCAGAAGTACACTCTCCCCGAATCAGCTCTATCAGTCCTCCACGGCATTGAGGGCTTTGAGCAGCTCATCACTGGAATACCGAGCATGACACAAGAAATCACATCCTCTCTATTAGAATACCTCAAACTCTTCAACTCTCGTTCATCGCAGCTTATTCTTGGCGCCGGCGCGACAAGAAGCGCGGGTCTCAAGAACATCACGACCAAGCACCTTGCCTTAGCGTCGCAGGCCTTGAGCTTTGTCGCTGCATTGACGCCATATGTACGAGAGTTTGTGCGGCGGCAACCCTCAGGCTCAAGCCAGCTGATGACCGAATTTGACAAGGTCAAACGATTATACCAAGAACATCAATCGGGCATCAATGACAAGCTTGTTGATATTATGAGTGGACGAGCCACTACGCATGTCAATGTCATGAAGAAGACTGACTGGGATGCCACATCGAACACCCAGGCTGCCAATGCCTACATGGAGACTTTAGTCAAAGAGACAACGACACTGCACAAGGTTCTCAGCAAACACTTACCAGAGTTGACAGTGCGGACGATCATGGAGTCAGTGTTTGCCAGCTACCGGGAGCAATGGGGTAAAGCTTTTGAAGATGTGGAGGTCAAGACGGTAGCTGGGAAGGAAAGGTATCTTTCTCGGATATAATTGGCGATAACGGCAAACGTGCAAGAACTGACAGCCATCGTAGAATGCTCCGGGACGTCGAACTCTTCAAATCACGCATCAGCAAGCTCGACGGCGCGGCTGATCTAGGCGATAACCTCGTCAAGCTCGTCAGCCACAAGACTATCGCTCAGAAGGAAGAGCCGCTTAATCCTACGAACGGCCTAGCAAGCACCGAAGCCACCGAAAGGCTCGAGGTCTCCTCTGAAACCAACCTACAGGATAACAGCGCAAGCATTGAGAAGAGCTAATCAGCGAAACCTACCATATCAGTCTTATTCCCGCTCCGCACATATCGTACAAATCACACACCCGTCTAGGGACCCTTAACTTCAAATCGCAAATCCTTTTAGAATCCCTCAGTACCACAACTCCTCCACTTGCTCTACGTTCTAATCCTGCTGAAGTTTGATTTGTCGTTCTGTACGCCCAAAATTCTATAGTGATGTCATCATCATCATCATTCATATTAGCAAGGTGTTTGGGATGACTGCAGGGCATGGATGCCGTTGGCGCTATTTGCAGATAGATTTCCCCATGTAGTTGGAATCAAACGCATAGTGCAAGCTGAGTTGATACATTCAGAAATAGTACTAAAGACTTTTGTATCATAACGAAATGCTTTTCCGTTAACTGCCACTAAAATAAGGGAAGCAGGCACTAAGGGTATGAGCAAACAGCCGTGAACTTGACAAAACACAAGCCCCGAAATATCGAGTCTTCATTTTTGCCGCTTGTAAATCTTCCCCAAAAAGCTTTCAAACACTTCCTTTTTCAACCCCTCTGCATCATCCACCTTGGCAATCATATGTCGAATCTCGCCCACTCTTTTCTCTTCGTATTCCAAATACACCTTCTCAAGCTCCAAGTCCTCATACACCTTTTTCACTTTCGCCTCCTTCTCCTCGTCTTTCCGCCCATAGCATTCATCCAGCACTTTCCTCTGCTCCGTATCCGCCCGCTGGAGAGCTTGGTTGATGACCCACGAGCACTTGTTATCCTGTATGTCCGTGCCTACCTTCCCAATAACCTCTGGCGAGCCGTACGCATCCAGGTAGTCGTCCTGGATCTGGAAGTACTCGCCCAGCGGGATGAGGATATCGCGCGCTTGTTTTAGGTTCGATGGCGTCGCGAGCTGGAGGTAGTACAGGGCGAGCGCAACGGGCAGGTAGAAGGAGTAGTAGGCTGTTTTGTAGATGACGATGAAAGAGTGCTTTTGCGAGGAGAACTGCGAGAGGTCGACGTGGTCTTCCGGCGCGGTTAGTAGATCGCAGAGCTGGCCGATTTCGGTTTGGAAGGTTATGGTGTGGAATAGCTCCATGAAATCCACGTATGAGGGGTGCGACTTGAAATGTAATTTCAGCAGTATGTAGATGGAGGATTCTAGCATGAAAGCGTCGTTAATAGCAATCATGCCCACCTGCGGCATACGATACCAGCAGGGGACGCCGCGGCGTGTGTGGGATGAGTCCATTATGTCGTCTGAGACGAGAAAGAAGGCTTGGAGGAGCTCGGTGAACCAGCCGAGGATAGCGGTTTGTTTGTAGTCGTAGGAAGAAAGAGATTGTGCGTGAAGGATGGAGGCGGTGTCGATGACTGAGAGGCCGCGATTACATTTTCCGCCCATGGTGTTGTGTTTGAGGGACTAGAACATGTTAGACAGGGCGAGATGCAGGATTGCTTTGGGGATATAGGTTGGCGTACATTCTGGTACCATTTGAGAGCTTCGTCTGGGAGGCCATACTGTGTGCAATGGTCGCTTAGATCTTGAATGAGGGATGGGAAGACGGCTTCGAAGTCCTTGAGGGTCGCGGAATCGGCCTTGGTCTTGGATGCCATGATGTTAACTGCCCGCGCCCTTATTGGGAATGAATGAAGCGACGTCAACTGATATACACTGAAGCTGTAAAGGAGTGCTCAACGTAGGAGTTCGTTGACCGCTCGTCAGTCTTCGGCAAAAGACCCGAAGAGCGTCAGCGTCGGCGACGGGAAGAGTACTCGTATCCGTAGCCCCCACTACAGTACCCCGCACTAAGTCTTCGGCTGGATCGCGAAAACACGTAAAATCGCGTATCTTCAAAACAATCCACCTTCTTCAACTGCATTCACAATGCTCAGAAGAACTTCGTTAACTTCAATTTCTGGTAACAAGACTTCTAGAAAGAAGCTTTCTTTGCTCATCAAAGATCAAATATCAGGCCAGATTCAATTAGATCTAAAATTCACTCAAATAGAACGAAATTTGAACGTTTCGCGAATCATCGTTCAGTGCGTTTTGAGAAGACTTCAAACAACATTCTTCGAAGTCAATGAACTCAGATCAGAAAGACTCATATCAATTATCTTTCGTGCAGTTAGAATACTGTTACGTCAGTTATGATTGAAGTCTAAAATCATCTGAAGACAGCTGAAAATGAACATCGAAATCGATTTGAACGCGAGAACTCTCAACGCAACACTACGAGCTTATGAAATTTCTCACTGACTAGCTTTTAAGCGATCGAAATTAACATCTGAAGCTGCTCGACTTCGATTAAAATGAACTAAAACACATGAAGATTGAATCGTGAATCAATGAAGAAAAGTCATTTGATCGAACGAGACATTCGTGACTCGAGAATCAGATAAAACATCAGAATGAATGTTTGAAACTCACAAACAGAAATGAGATAGAAATAAAGTGATGAAAATTCTCAATGAAAAGATCTTTTTCATTATGATTTGAGAAGCTTTTTGAGATTCTGAAAGATCGAATTTATATCTGCTCGATCGAGACTTTGAATTCAAAAAACATGATTATTCAGCAGTCTTTTATTTTCAGATTTTGAAATACAATTTAACTGACATATGAGAATCAGAATTAATGTTCATGCAGAATAATGCTTCGATACATAGAGTCAGAAAATCAAAGCTTTGATTTCAGAAAAATGATATAGAAGTCATGAAGTGATCTTCATACAGTCTCGATTTGAACTCAATCGAAAATCTCTGAACTCTACTAAAGAAGAAGATCTACAAAGTTTATTTGAATCTGAATTCGCTGAAGAGTAAAGAAAATGAAGCTGAAATTCAGTTATTTCAGATTTTACAGAGAATCTGAGCGAATCTACGAGAGAAGATAATGAAGAAGCTAATATTCAGTATGTTCGAGAGATGTGCAGCTGTAATCATAATGAACGACTGATATATCAAATATTGATTGAGAAATCATAATTCATATACTACTAAATAAATAGCTCAAATGTTGAAGTTTCTCAGCTTGATTTGAGAATTTAATGTTTGAATGCAGATGAAGAATGATTTGTTGAGAGAGTGCAGTCGAAGACTTAGCGTGAGATATTGTACATATCTTAAGCTTGTTTCTCGCTTAGAGCGAGCTTAGTGAAAGCTACGAATATTCTACTACAGTATCTTGCGCTAAGTCTTCGACTGCGCTTTCTCAACAAATCACTTCTCATTTGCATTCAAACATTAAATTCTCAAATCAAGCTGAGAAACTTCAACATTTGAGCTATTTATTTAGTAGTATATGAATTATGATTTCTCAATCAATATTTGATATATCAGTCGTTCATTATGATTACAGCTGCACATCTCTCGAACATACTGAATATTAGCTTCTTCATTATCTTCTCTCGTAGATTCGCTCAGATTCTCTGTAAAATCTGAAATAACTGAATTTCAGCTTCATTTTCTTTACTCTTCAGCGAATTCAGATTCAAATAAACTTTGTAGATCTTCTTCTTTAGTAGAGTTCAGAGATTTTCGATTGAGTTCAAATCGAGACTGTATGAAGATCACTTCATGACTTTTATATCATTTTTCTGAAATCAAAGCTTCGATTTTCTGATTCTATGTATCAAAGTGTTATTCTGCATGAACATTAGTTCTGACTCTCATATATCAGTCAAATTGTATTTCAAAATCTGAAGATAAAAGACTGCTGAATAATCATGTTTTTTGAATTCGAAGTCTCGATCAAGCAGATATAAATTCGATCTTTCAGAATCTCAAAAAGCTTCTCAAATCATAATGAAAAAAATCTTTTCATTGAGAATTTTCATCACTTTATTTCTATCTCATTTCTGTTTGTGAGTTTCAAACATTCATTCTGATGTTTTATCTGATTCTCAAGTCATGAATATCTTGTTCGATCAAATGACTTTTCTTCATTGATTCATGATTCAATCTTCATGTATTTTAGCTCATTTTAATCGAAGTCGAGCAGCTTCAGATGTTAATTTCGATCGCTTAAGAGCTAGTCAGTGAGAAATTTCGTAAGCTCGTAGTGTTGCGTTGAGAGTTCTCGCGTTCAAATCGATTTCGATGTTCATTTTCAGCTATCTTCAGATGATTTTAGACTTCAATCGTAACTGACGTAACAGTGTTCTAACTGCACAAGAAATAATTGATATGAATCTTTCTGATCTGAGTTCATTGACTTCGAAGAGTGTTGTTTGAAGTCTTCTCAAAACGCACTGAACGATGATTCGCGAAACGTTCAAATTTCATTCTATTTGAATGAATTTTAGATCTAATTGAGTCTGATCTGATATTTGATCTTTGATGAGCAAAGAAAGCTTCTTTCTAGAAGTCTTGTTACCAGAAATTGAAGTTAACGAAGTTCTTCTGAGCATTGTGGATGCAGTTGAAGAAGGTGGATTGTTTTGAAGGTACGCGATTTTACGTGTTTTCGCGATCCAGCCGAAGACTTAGTGCGGGGTACTGTAGCTTCACCGGCGCCTTCCATGTTTATATTTAAACGCCGAGAACGCGTGTAACTGCTATCACGACTCTTGGATGCTCATCCCCAATCAGTACAGGGAAATAGGCTGGGTGGTTAGATATTTGGTCAATATTTCTATGCTTACCAGACCTCGACCAGGCTTCTATAAAGCAAAGCTGTGCAACTATTAACAAGGGTACCTGGCCTGTTGAAGCGGCCCCTTGACCTTTCCCTTCCCTTCCCTTCCTTCCTTCTTCAACTTCTGCCTCTCTCTCCGACTCTGAGCTTTCTGTCTGACTTCACATTCCTTCTTCGTCTACTTTCACCTGGTTTTCATTGTCGATCTTCGAAGATGGGCATCTTCATTCATTTGCCGTTAAGGCCACGGAACTTCTCCCACTCTCAATCCCCCGAAGATCAGAACGCCAAATAATTTACGTGCTTCGTCCGCCTCGCCTTCTTTAATTTGAAGAAGAAGCAGCTACCTTCACCAGGGCTGAAAATAACGTCGACTTTGCACTCAAGCGCAAGAACCCATTTCGTCGTGAGATCGCGAAATTGGGCGTTGGGGGAGACTGATCGGATTGGGCTGGGGCTAAATCCCACTCGAGCAACTACCTCAATTGGGCGTCGAAGCGTCTAAATATGTGCTTCATAATCCGCTGCCAAAGGAAAACGACAAACTTGGAATGGAGCTGCAGAGGTCCTGTTGCTATTAAGACCAGGGGACCATCCTACTGTCTCGACTAAGATGTACAGTACCCCAAACCCATGTGGTCATCATGGTTCGAGTCTATGGGTTCGACAGATGACATATTGGGGCAAGATTGTTCATGATCCCTGGCGATTCGCGCACCCCGGCAAACATAGCTTGGTACTGTCATATTAAAGTGAAATCTGGACATTGAGGCTGGCAATTGGAAAATCTGTTATCCGGCTCGTCATGTCATGTCGTGAGAGAAATCAGTAGATGAAGAGCATTGAAATTCTATGTGTGTTGGTCAACACTATCATCAATATCCTGCTTTCATTGTTGCCGTTTCATTTCTATTGGACCCGTCACTTCTTTCAGCTTGGGCTTGACGCAAGCTTGTTAAGGGAAGGGGCAGGTGCAAGTATGAGTAGAGGCTTCTTGGGCCCTTGTTTTCTTTCCGTGCACTGTGCCAATGCAGGATGCTGTCGCTGTTCTTACAAGGGGCGGTTTTCCCCCCAAGGTACATGATGGGCGCCCTCCCTTGAGCCCTCTTCTCTTCGGTGCCATCTACCTCCTACACTCTCAACACTCTGTTTATCCTATATACTTAGATAACATACTTAGAAAACCGATCTTCGAAATGCCGTCCTTTTTAGGCGTGTGCTGGGGGTGGCAAGAGAACGGACGCCCTGTCAATCTCAGTACAGCGGTTGGTTGGCTTGGGCGGAATCAGGTTCATGGCCTTCTCTTTTCTTTCATACTCAACCACGTTCGTATGACACTGAATATGAACCTCTGAGTTACAACCTAAGTGTTTACACTATATTGCCAAGTATGCTTGCAAGATTCGTCAACGTTAGCGTCCATACACTGATACCAATTCTGTGAGGCATACAACCAGCCAAGGCCAAGTCCGCCAGCCGCTGCGCCGAGAAATGCATTGATAAGTCCTCCTCCCCGCGCCCCCGCCCCCCCACTGCCAGTATGGATCTGCCTTTCTTAAAAATAGAAATAAAAAAGATTGACCTCCCTGCCGTCCGCTCCTTTTTCATCATTTCGTTACATATTTAATCACTAAATAGCGTCACTTTTATAAATTATCAATTTCTTACTTCACCAATAGCCGACTGCAGTCACTTTTATTAATTTCTCTTTTTATTTTATTTTTTTAGTATCAAGTTACCAATTTGCTCTTCTTCTTTTTCTTTTCTGAAAGGGGAGACCCCAGAAAAAGCAATTTTTCTTGACCCCTTTCAATTAACATGTTTGCCTGGGTGTGAATGCTGGGCGACGCAAACGGATAGGATGGTGAGTGGCACCCACCGGTCTGCCCAAAAGTTATTTTTCGCAGGCGTTGGGTTTGAGAATTGACGTATCACGTATCTAGAATCTGCATTCAACGCGCTCTCAAAACCTCCCAACATTGCGTCTGTTGTCGCTATTCTAGGAATCTTTAGGATCCCTTGCCAGCAATGGATCGCACAGCTAGTATGGTGCTCTACAAAAAGCGCCGTAGCCAGCACTAAAAATAAGTCATATTTCAACCTAGATTCTCTGCACACCAACGTCAGGGGCTGAAGGTGAGGGACGAGTCGAATGTTGACGGGGAAGGACAGCAGGGAGATAGCCTGACCACAATGCAATTCGAGTGAGCCCTTAAAGAAGGTTTTGACGAACAATAGCAGTGTGACCGCGATGCGTGTGATGTATTAGAGAATGCGGTGGAAGAGAATGTATTTAGAGGTTTTCGAGGGAATCTTGGCAGGTCAGTCCTTCTTTGGTTCCCAATAGCTCTGGAGCTCAATTGAGAACGTTAAGTCTCTTTAAGCTTTCTCAACGCCCTCGTAAATTGCTGTTGCTAATTTGACAGATGAGCATCGACAGTGGTGCGAGAAAATCCTTCCTCTCTACCTTAACATTATCCTCTCCGTCACACCGTCTTTCTCACATTCTTCGAACATCCTGAAATCCCAAGACACCCACACATCTGCGCTTGCGACGATTCAGTGGGACGCAATAAACCTTTGTTAACCTTACCTGCTAACTGCTCCTATAAACTCCAAATCTCTTTACCCCATGCCGAGCACTCAACGACTTCTTAGCTAGGCTTATCAAAGGAAAGAAAAGCCGCTTCCCAATTTATATATCAATCATGGCTTTCATAGTAACAATGTGATGTATCACACTCCGGGACAGACGTCTCGCTCAAGAACAGCGCGAGCAAGAATAAATAACGAGGCCGGGAATCCGACAGAAGATGGATGCCGCTCGCGATCACGGCTTCGCCCAGGTGCGCGAAGTGGACCATCAACCTAGAGGACCAGTCGCACATGGATTAAAAATTGCCTCTGTTGCGCAAAAAGGCGGCAGCGGAGAGTAGGTTCGGCAAAGGAAACAGAGAACATTGAAAGGGAGAGCTTAGTAGGCACGAGGCCGTCGAGACCGCTCTCCCGGGACTCGGGGGGGAATCTAATATCTCAACACGATTCAGGGGCTGTCGGTACATCCTTCGGTATGATCGAACTTTGAGTACACGGAGGATGATTGGGGGGGTAAACCGAATAAGAGAAGACAAGGGAAGGAAAAACGAGAAGAGACGAATAGACAGGCCTCTTTCTTTGGTTTCAAAGTCCCCCTTTAACACCAAATCCTTTCGCAAAGTATTTGACTTGAACACTAAATATATTCAAGAATGAAATCAGATGTTCATTTCAAGTCCGCTCGACCAGTAACCAATGCTATTTTAATTGTTTTTTGACGCCGAAAGGCGGCTGAGTTAGCATCAACTTCTCCTCTCGAACCGACCTGGGCCGACCCTTCGATCTCCAACGATGTATATTCTCCGCCCGCTTCGTGACCCTCCTCCATATTAAAATCCGAAATTTCAACTTCACCAGAGCCACCTCCACCAGAACACAGACCTCCCCCTTCCACCACCAAAAACCTTGCTCACGCTGCCACACACCCCATGACGTCCTCGTTCGCTGCCAGACTTCTACAAGCCGAGAATGGCACTTTGTCTGCCCGGGTAAATGCTGGAGGAAAGTGAGCGGCGGGACGGTTGAGGGATGAACTCTTAATACACACTACAGTAGCCTTGCCTGTAATCAACGAAAATTACCGATCCATCCAGTTCGCTCATTCCAAAATTTCAGAGACTGAAAGTAGACTGTGCGAAGAGTAACAATTCACAATTCACAGTTCAACATCACCAGTCAGACTTACTGTAGGGTGTTGAAGCTGTTGTGTGACAAGCAAGGCTGACTATGACCTGGGGTTGTCTGTGCTAGCTGCCTGGTACAGCGACTCAGACCCTTTTGATATCCTCATATTAAGATATAAGACCGCCAGCAAGTACTGTACGATTCCTCTAAATAATAAAAAGGTCTTCTGTTCGGCTGATTTGATCAAGATTGTGCCTTACACGGTACACTTTTAACCATGACAGCTTTTAGCAAACGAAACGCCGAGCAGCTTCGGACAACGCTACAGGATGCTGTGGTGAAATGTTCTGAGCGATGCCTCTACCAGTCCGCCAAATGGTGTGTATTACGCTTTTATTCTATTCCTTTTCACTCTCTAAATCGATGATGTTCTAGGGTTGCTGAATTGTCAATCTCTCTTCGATTACCAGACGAACAATCGCCATCCTCAGACACTGAATCTGACTCTCCGATGCAAGATATAGAACATACACCGCGTCCGATTCTCTCCATCTTTTCTTCCAGCGTCGATCCCGACGAGGCAAGACTTGAGGCCAAAGAAATATCAAAGTATCTTTTGGCCAAATCTTACTTTGATTGCCGTGAGTACGATCGCTGTGCAGCTGTTTTCCTACCTACAGACCTCCCCCGCGGCCCACTATCCGAGTCGTCCCCCAATGCCAAAAACCAGACGCCATCAAAGTCAGAAAAAGGGAAGACGAGAGACTCAGGCCCTAGAAAATCCACGGGACCTATCCGGCCTCACAATGCTTTACCACGACTAAGCCAAAAATCTCTTTTCTTAGCTCTGTATGCGAAGTATATGTCAGGGGAGAAGCGAAAGGGTGAGGAAAGTGAGATGATTCTAGGACCAGCAGACGGTGGCGCAACTATCAACAAGGAACTCGTAAGCTTGAGTCATATTCTTGAAGGATGGTTCGCCCATCAAGCCGCCAAGGGCTTAGACGAGTCCAGCCAAGGATGGTTAGAGTATTTGTATGGTATTGTGCTTGCTAAAGGAAAGAGCGAGAAAGACGCCAAAACTTGGTTGATTAGAAGTGTGGAACGATGTCCTTTCAACTGGGGAGCTTGGCTGGAACTGAGCGAACTTTTGAACAGCGTAGAGGAGCTTCAGCGGATCGTTCCCGAGCTGCCACAGAATATCATGTCGCTCATTTTCCATCTTTACGCCAACCAGGAGCTGTATCAATCTACTCAGCCCATTCACAACCAGCTTACGGAGTTGGAAAGGATCTTTCCAGATAGCCATTTCTTGAAGGCGCAGCGAGCCTTGCTCTTCTACCATTCCAAAGATTTCGTAGAAGCCGAATCTCTCTTCTCGGCCTTGTTGCATTCGGACCCTCATCGAATCGATTCTCTCGATCACTATTCAAATATTTTGTACGTCATGGGTGCAAGACCCAAACTTGCATTCCTTGCTCAAGTCGCAGTAGCGACAGACAAGTTCCGTCCTGAGACCTGTTGTGTTGTGGGAAACTACTACTCGCTGAAGTCAGAGCACGAAAAAGCCGTGATGTACTTCCGCCGTGCCCTGACACTCGACCGCAACTTTCTCTCAGCATGGACGCTAATGGGACATGAGTACCTTGAGATGAAAAACACCCATGCAGCGATCGAGAGCTACAGAAGAGCGGTAGACGTTAACCGCAAGGACTACCGAGCCTGGTACGGCCTGGGCCAAACCTATGAGATACTTGAGATGCATCTCTACGCACTCTTCTACTACCAACGAGCTGCGAGTCTGAGGCCGTACGATCCTAAAATGTGGCAAGCCGTCGGCAGTTGCTATGACAGAGTCGATCGACCAATACAGAGCATCAAGGCTTATAAGAGAGCGCTAGTGGCGGGTACATACTACGATGCTGGCAGCTCCTTCGGCTCCGGTACCACGAACGCAGAAACCCCCAGCGGAATCATGGACCCAGAGACACTCTATCAAATCGCCCTCATGTACGAGAAATTAGGCGAGATGGAAGACTCAGCGTCATATATGGAAATGACTCTGGCCCAGGAAGAAGGCCCTGGAAACGACGACGACGACGAGGTTAGAGGCCCTGGTACTGGGGTTACGGGTACGACTTCGAAAGCGAGGATGTGGCTTGCGCGATGGGAGTTTGCGAGAGGGGGTCTTGCGAGAGCGATGGAGTTGGCGAATGAGCTTTGCCAGGATGGGGTGGAGGTTGAGGAGGCGAAGGCGCTGATTAGGGATCTGAGGGCCAGGATGGAGAGTGCTAGGTCATAGCATGGGTTTTTGGCGCCAGGGGATTGGAACAAGACTCAGAAGGGAGTCTTCGCATAAGATCCAAGTCTGTTATTGCGCTCGTTGTTCTCCTCTAATTTGTTTGTAAAGAACCTGATAAGACAACGCTAGCAGCGCGTTCCGTTGCCGGCGCCTTGCAGGGGGAATTTGTGGCTGTGGCGGAGGGGCATGATGCATTTTGGGATGATTTCTGTGGGGGGTGAAGGTCAGTGTGTGGCGGCGCGTTTGGGAGGTGGAGCAATGCTCACTATCGGGGGGATTGGTCGGGGCCGTAGATGTTGTTTGCGCGGGCGATGAGGGTCTGGAGCGGAGTTGAGTTGTGGAAAGCGTTTACGATCGTTTCGGCTGCGGCTTTGCCGGCTGCGTACGGGTTGTTTGGGGACAAGGGCTCGTCTTCTTTGTGGCCGTCGCCGGCTTCGGGCTTCGTGGCGCCGTAGGCCTCAACGGGGGACATGTGGAAGAATTTCTTGACGTGGATGGCAACCTCGAGAACAACCTGGTTGCCATGGATGTTGATCTCCGTGAATCCGAACGAGTTATAAGAACTGCTGTCGACCCTGGATAGTTTCTATGATTCTTATAGACTCGAAGCATCTTTAATGGAAAATGGCCCTAGGATTTTTGGTGACACAAGACTTGGTCAGTCGAATTGTCAGCACGTTGCTTTTGCTATTAAAGTTGCAATCAAGTTGCCAATGGAAAGAATATGGAGCCATTAATAGAGGTCAGACCATCAATGCAGCATGCACGTGGTACATACATAGAACGTTAAGTATCTTCTGCAGATTGTATCCCTAGCGACTGACATGACACAACATTTCCACATAGTCAGTTCCATTGAAGCGTTTTGAGGGTTTAGCTCAATCTCAATCTACGCATTCCCAGGGCCGCCACGGCTGCAGATTCCTCAGCATTCCAAGCTCTCATCAATATGACTGTGATAGGGATATTCTGCGGCCCGACGAGTGCTATGTCTCAGACATATACCAGCATGATCGATGTCTCAAGCTTCCCGTGACCATCGAAATCACCAACGTTCCTCAATAATCATTCATATCCAATCAAAATGAAGCAGTGCATCAACGACGCAACAGCTTGCCATCTTATCAAGCCAGTGCGAGGAAATTAAAAGCAGACCAGTGTGTTTGATAGACATACCTAGAACCACATATCAAATACGCGGAAGATGTCCATCATCTAGAAGTAGAGGAAAATCAGGCGAAATGGGTTGACATTTCATTGGAAAAATGGGCTGTAGACTAACTAACACAAGCAGGAACGCAATATCTTCGGAGAAACCGACAAGTCAAAAAGCTACATAAGGATCTTTCAAGCTCGGATTCGCTTTTAGAACTGCTGCTGCTGTAGAGCTGGCCCCAGAAAATTAGGAAGAGGTATGTTGGAATAATGGGTGTGTTAGTATGTGAAATGCTGGGATGGGATAGGGGCGCAGATCGATGGATGAAGGAAGATGGTAAAGGGGTATTGGGACGATTTAAGAGGAAATATGGGGAGAGAAGGGGGGGCGTGTGCGATGATGAAAAAGAAATGTTTCTGGGGGGGGGGGGGGACCCGAATACCCCTCGGAAACCTGAGTATCTCCACTATACTCCAATTTTAGATGACAATCTAAGGGCATACATACTAGCTTCGAGCAACTTCTTCCTGAACCTTTCCACTAACTCGCAGCTCCTGTAAGCATTAGGTATGGGGTTAAAAGAAGAGATTTCGTCGAAAACAAGGAGTGACGTTGAACAATCAATTACAGGAACAAGAGATCCGTTCTCAGCGCTCAGGTTTTCACTCTGTCCACTTTCACAGGATACACCTCAATGTCCAAAGCACTGAAAAGAGAGCGAAGTCTGCCAGGGAAAAGACCCCGTCGAAGCATTTCCGTATATGTACGGTTTCTTCAACGGTGACCCAGCTGGACTCAATTGGAACGGGCCTCTCGAGCTGCGAGCTGCTGGTTTTATTTCACGGGTGGTGAAGATTTAGCATACTGTGCAAATTAGCTTGCCATACACATGGCCCTAAAACCCATATTACAGTGGGCCGATTTCACATTGCGTCTCACTACTAGGGCACACGGGAATGAGCTCCAATAAAATGTACCTTCCCAGTTGCGAGGGACCGTCTATGAGCTACGCGTAGAAGAAGCATCGAGATAACCGCTAATCACTCCTATGCACCGAGGGCGACTAAATAAGTAAGAAATCTTTCAATAAACCAAAATCATGGAAATGCTTGAATCTGAGATGGTTCTTCGGCAGGCGTTACAAATTCGGTGTACGTCCGTTCAATTTTTGGTGGAGGCATAGCTATGCTTTGAGGCGCTACTCCATTACTATCCGGCTGAGCTGAGGGCAGGGAGCCTCCTAGAAGAACACCATTTCGCTCTTCGGGCTGATCTTGGGTTATGGCTTGAGCTTGGGGGACGGGCCAAGCTTCCGCTGTGGAATGGACACTTGAAGTATACTCTCCGGTTGGTGCATTCTTTTCACCTACTTGGTGAAGTTGAGTTACGGGTTCTCCTTGATGAACGGTCATGCTAAAAGGCGAGATTGTGTTCTGTTGTGCCGAATTCGGCTGAGATACCGGTATGGCCTGTAATGTGCTCAAAGGTGCCATGCTGCTTTGAGGTCTGGAGTCTGTGGGGGTGCGTTCATATCTTGGTCTGTTTGACCTGGACAATGCAAGCTTGGCGAACGAATGGAGCGTTGCGACCTTCTCTCTCCTTTCTTGGCCATCCACACTGCCGACACCCACGGCTGTCATATCGCCGTCAACATCGTCTACCCACTTTACTGGTGCAGTCAGAAACAACTGCTCCGACTCGGGCGACGCCAAATCCAGCACGTTCTTGACTGCTGGGTCTAAGACTGGCATCATTCCACATCGAAAATCTAAATTCCCGCCATACTTCTTAGGGATACTGTCGATATCCATAAAGGCTTTGAGCGTGGGCAATACTTCGTGGTGGCCCAGAATGAAAATTTTGGAGGTAGTGATGGGATCGAACCATTTCTTAATCCAGCCCCAAACGGTAGGGAAGAACGAAGGTGCACCAATGATCTATGCAGTCAATGTCGATATAGCGTAGTAAATATAACCAGAGGCTACAAGGGGCGCTTACAAATATTCTGTCCAGTGTCTCTGGGTAATGAGCTGTTGCCAGAGTCGAAGCGTCTTGCATATGGGACCTTAGATTCCAGAACTGCTTGAGCCCAACATGCGAGATGTCAACAATGTTATTTGACTGATCAACGGGCGTCTCCTGATTGGGTCTTCCGGGCACAGCGGAACAGAGCGGCATCACGAACCGGGTTAGATTTTCATACAAAGCGAACAATCTCAGCATCCTTGATGGCGATGGGCCTTTGAGCTTTGATTTGGACGTAGATGATGAATAGGCGACCATCTTCTTAGAATCCAGCTTCCCAACCTCGTACAGATACACCGGGATTCCGCGGTTGTCCCGACGGCCGGTCCATTGAGGATACTAGTTCGATTAGGATTCGCAAATCAGGGATTTGTCAAGGATACTTACAACACTTCTGGCTTCCAGGTAGTCTTGGATATCTATGTTTTCGTATAGCGCATCGAGCTTATTATCTCGTCGCCATATCTCTGTATCTTTGAACTGTACGAAAGCATCCTGGGGTGAGAACTTTCTGGCCCTTAGGAATCGCCTACGAGTCACTTTAGATTCGAAGAGGTAACATGGACGGGGAAAGGTCTTTATATGTTACATACACCAGGGTGCCGTCATCGTGACTAGCGAGGCTATTAGCGCCTACGGGTTTGTAGTAACCATGCTTAGCACAGAGCGTTTTGAATTCATCTAATGCGTCTTCCTCCGCTGTCGTCAAATGCCCCAGATGACCTTTTAGACGCGCTTGCTCGAGCGAGGCTGAGGGAGGGGGTGGTCCATGTTGGTCCATGTGTTCTTCCTCATGGTTTTGTTTTGGAGCCATACCGCTGAATACTGTCGACTTACGGTCGGGGTTTCAATATCTGTGTGCAAAAGCAGCTTTGGGAGGAGCTGGTTGTTGAAGAATGTAAATGACTGATTGTTCATGTCAGCTTCAATGTGGTCTGGTCAGTCTAGTACTGTTACCGTTAGCGCGGAGCCAGTTGAGGTCAAGCGTGCTCTCTTTCTTAGGGCTGAGGCTGAGGCGCGCATCTCGCGTTCGGACGTTGAATAACAGCCGAGCCGGTTATACAGTTATACAGTCATACAGTTATGAAGTCTATTGGTGTATTATTCATTATTCATTATTCTTCTACCAGTCCAAGTATAAGGTACTTTTCCCCCCAGTAATGGGGGGAAGAGACCACAAGCCTTTCATTGTTGCTGCAGAGCCATGACCAAAGTGTTGGAGTGTAAAGCATCATGGCTAGCGACTGAGCATGTAGAGTGGAAGGCGAGTACTCGTACATGGCCCCGAAAGTCGTGCTAAGTAGTGTCGATAGCATCTACTCTAATCATCTTTTCTCATGATCGTTCCTACCCTCATACTAAGCTTCAAGGACGTCAGCTGTCGACCTTCTTGCTTGAAGAACAATGACCACAAAACTTTTGACCTTATGTCGCCAAAGAGGAAGGCGTCTGTCTCTATTTTCTTAGGCACCTGTCACCTAAGATCGCCTGCCATAGTACGACATGACATAGGGCAATAAGTAACATACTGGCATTACTGCATCCGCAAGCATGGAGCTCTGGCTTGGTTCTTGAAAACTGTCTCCATAACATTAATCAATCCTGCAGCCACGCTTCTAGTTGGTTGCCACCAATAGCAACCATGTGCGGTAAAACACGTCAACCGTCTGACAGTTTCTCTGAAAATAGTACTGGTTTGCGAGCACTACCACACGAGTTAGCAGCCAGTCGACTGTATTCAGGTTCCTAGTCACATCAACGATATCATTACTAGATCGCTATTAGTATCAATTGGCCGATCAATTGATTTGTAAAGACCGATGAAATTCCTACATTTGCTGCTGGTGCCTGTCAGAAAAATCTGGCGCACCTTTTCGTCAAAACCTTAGCTCCCTTTTCAATAGATTTACATCCTTATACTCATGTTACCACTGATTTCGTTTGAGATCTTACGATCCCTATGTCTGTCGCACTGACTACATCTTGATTGTCATTCTAGTCAGCACATCGAATAACAAATGTGCCTACTTTCATCAGAGCTTGATGTTACGATCCTAGCCTTCGCCTTGGTTCCATCCTAATCGAGCCTAGTGAGCATTCGAGCTAGGGGTGATGTCATTGCGACCCTGCATCATATGTGTAAGGCGCCAACCCAATCGGGCCTAGCACAGGGCTGAGGAACACACATAAGAACCGAGTTCTTTCCTGTAGATACTTTCCTTCCTTAGCATTTATCTATTAGTTAAATGACACCCATATGACTCGCTCTATGCTGGTCCCTAACAGTAGATAAATGCTAACCAACTACCCTGCTATCGACGTGTAGACGATACGAAATAACCTACTTCGTTTATTCAGAAAATTCGCAAGAAATTCTTCGAATTACTTTCACCAAATTTATTCAAATTTATCAAACCAACCACTCAACCTTACCACAACCAAACCTACCTATCTTTACCTTCTCATCATGGTACGCGACAACGAGTCAGTCGGACCGCGAACAGCTCGCTTGCTTAGAAGCACTGCAAATAGACGAGTTTCTTTACTACCTTTCGATGCCCCAACTGAAGCTAAGAACGCCGAGATCTCATGAAACATTAAGATCGAAGAACAACTACGTCAGTGAGCTCTTGATCAGTCGAACGAGATCATCAAGATGTTAGATGAGCTAAGAGGTCAAGATAAACGACAAGCTTCAGACAAATGTCGATCACTTCGATAATGAGAATATCTGTATTGCCTATGTGATATCTAGACTAGAAGATGATGCTGCTGAGCACACCTTCGCTCGACGTCGACATGACGCTTCGCATTCATACATCTCGATCGACGAGCTATTTGAGCATCTGAAAGAAATATACGATGAACTGTGTTAGAATCATGCCTAGAGCAAGTCATAGAGGTACAGGTAAACGAAGGGTAAACCAGGTAAACGAGGGAGTAAACGGGTAAACGAGGATTCAAAGCTAAAGAGCGAGGTCTATCGAGATGCAAAGACTATATGTACAGAAAGAAGGGGAGCGCTAGGCTCGATAGGGCCTAGGCTCGCTTCGAGAACGCGCGTTCCAGTAGAAGGCTGAGCACGCTCGTAACAAACTGAATAAGAATCGAAAGTGTCGTCGCGAGTACAACGCTCTGAAGCAAGCAGACAAGTCTTTCAATGTTTTCTACTTCGACTTTATGAAGCTATTCAGCTATCTCGAATATGACGATCGCACTCTGATGAACGATCTTCAGAATAAAATCAATAATCGCTTGCAAAACGCTTTATCAGTCTGTTCAGAGAACTTTACTTCGCTCACTCGCTTAAGAATCTTTCTTCAAGATGTGAATAGTAAACAACGAGTCAATTATCAGCTTCGCAACGAACGTCGCACTGTCATCGTCAAAGTCACTGTCATATCTGATAAATGTGCTACTCTTCTGTCAGTAACAACTTCGATAATTGATTATGTTAAGTCGATTATCTCTTCTATCTCTGAGTCAGCGAGATCATCAATCATCTGCTACATCTACAAGATCTTCGATCATCTGTTCAAGAATTGCTTTCAGCTGAACAAGATCAACACTTCTGCATCTCGTGCATTCATTTCTCATCTACATGAGATCATCATTTCGAAGAATAAAGAGAATAAGAAAATGTCTTTCGAGAATAACGAGGCAAAAAACTAGAGACTTTCATCAAAGACGCGATGAAAGATGTGTTAATTTCTTCAACGATGAGCATGTCAGATAATTCTTTTACTTCTGAATCTTTGACTATTAAATGTATACTTTCTAGCAATGAAATTAATTACTCATTGAAGTCATTGATTGACATCGAAGCTGCTGACTATTCGTTCATTGATGAAGTGATCGCGCAGATTGTTTGTGATCAGTTGCAAATCAAGCTTCTGACTTTGATCAAAGCGAAGTCAATTCGAGAATTCGACGATCATTATGCTAAGAAACTCATTATTCATGTCATCTATTTGAATCTGACTGTTCAAGATCATACGATTGACACAGCTTCTATGTTGATCACTCGATTAGATCAACATCAAATGATTCTCAAAAAAACATGAATGAACAAAATCGACTTAGTGATAGATATGCGAATCAATTTTCTTCAATTTTCGAATTTCATCTTTAGTCAGAAATCGATTGTTCTATTCTCAAGCAACAAGACAATTACGAAGCAGAAGAGTTTGACTTCTACTCATATACTGAAGAGATCTTTCACTACATCTCAATTCAGTCTGAAATCACTCTCTTTCAATCAGTTTAATGAAAAGTCAGTTAAACTAATTGAACAGTTAAAATTGCGTGACGCGACTTTAACTAACGTCAAAAATTCTAAATCAACGTTTAGTCTAAAATCATTCTCTTTCAGTTCAATGAACATAGTAATGATAGAGACAGCGACATATAGAATGTTAGTCAAATGATTAGACATCAAGATCTTTGCTGTTATTGTCTTGAAAATCAATCAACTCATAATTACAGTCGAAAATAAGTCTGAAAAAGTGAATCTGCATGAGCTCTCTCATGTCGAGACTCTTGAGAAGATCAAAGTCAAGCTTTTTCTTGAGTATCATGACTATCTAGACGTGTTCAATCGAACTATGATCAATCAGCTATTATCTCATCGTTTCTATGATCACAAAATTGAGTTGATCAATGAAGAAATGCTCTTTAGAAGCAGACTTTATCAGATGTTCAATCACAAACTTCAGAAGATAAAGAAATATTTGATCGATTATCTAAACAAAGAATTTATTTTCTTCAGCTTCGCACTCTACATCTCGCTCATCTTGTTCATCAAAAAGAAAGACGATAGTCTGCGTTTCTGCATCGATTACAGAAAGCTCAATGCTTTGATCAAACAAGATCGCTACTCTTTGTCATTGATAAACGAGACTTTCGCTCGTATACAAGAAAGCAAGTATCTGACTCGATTAAACATCATTGTCACGTTCAACAAACTATGCATGCATTCAGATAGCGAAAATTTGACTATCTTTATTATCTTCTTCGACTCATACAAATATCATGTAATACTCTTCAAATTAATCAATGAATCTGCATTCTATCAACATTATATGAACGACGTATTGTTCAAGTATCTACATCAGTTTTGTCAAATCTATCTAGATGACATTATCATCTACAGCAAAATCTTGAAGAAACACAAGCAACATGTATGATTGATCTTGAATAAACTACGAGAAGCTGATCTACAGATAGACATCAACAAGTGCGAGTTTCATGTTTAAAAAACTATCTTTCTAGAACTCTTGATATCAATCAAAGAATTGAAGATGAATTCTCGAAAGATACAAGCAGTTGTTGAATGATCTACACTCAATAATCTCACTCAGATACAATTCTTCATTGACTTTTGCAACTTCTATCGACGCTTTATCAAGAACTTTTCAAAGATTGTTCATCTCATGATTCAATTTATTCAAAAGAAGATCATATTTAAATGAAATGAGATCTGTCAGACGACATTCAATCATATGAAGAGACATATGATTGAGACTTCTATACTACGTCACTTTGATTAAACTTGTGAGACTATTCTCGAAATTGACTCATTCGACTACGTCAATGATGAAGTTCTCTCTCAATATGATGATGAAGAAGTACTACATTTGATTGTCTTCTATAGCAAGAACATGTCTTCTGCTGAATGCAATTATGAGAAATATGATAAAGAACTTCTGATCATCATTTGAGCATTTGAACATTGACGATTTAAACTGAAGTTAACTGACATTTCTATCAAGATGTTCATCAATCATCAAGCACTTATCTCATTGATGAAAGATAAAGAGCTGAGCAGATGTCAGATGCGTTGAATTTAGAAGCTCGTTGACTTCAACTTCAGAATAATGTATCAATTTGACAAACAGAACATCAAGATTAATGCATTAACTCGTCAAGCTGACGTTGTGCTCAAAGATTCAGAAGATGAGTGCATTCGTTATCAATGAATCACTATTCTGACTTCGAATCGAATGAAAATTACTGATCTAGAGAAGAACATTAATGAATCAATCTATAAACAGATTCTTGAGACTAATGAGATTGACGAGAATTGTATTCTACTTCGCGAAGTAATAGCAAGAGATGAAACACAATATGAAGATATCAAATTGAAGAATTGTCGAACTCAGAATGAAATCTTGTATCATGATAGTCAGTTATGAGTCTTGTTCAACGAGCTTCTACAAATGAATCTGATTCATGAGATGCACAATCAATCATCAGTCAATCATTCTGATATTCTTAGAACTGTGAAAGTCATAAAGCGAAACTACTATTGATCATTCATGCGAAAAACGATAGATCAATATATTCGAAACTGTTATATCTGTCAACGTTCAAAGACATCTAGAGATAAATCAAATGACTTGCTTCAATCTCTATTGATATCTAAACAGCGATGACAAGACATAGCAATGAACTTCATTATTGATCTATCTGATTCAAGCGAGTACAACGTTATTCTGACGATCATCTGCAAATTATCAAAAGAAAGACATTATATTTCTTGCATCACTGATGATGAAAATATCACTGTTGAAAAGACAGCTGAAATGCTGATTCAATGAGTATATCAAACTCATGATCTATCAAGCTTCATAGTATCTGATCGAGATTCGCAATTCATCTTTATACTATGAAAGTTTCTTTGCAAACTGTTAGAGATTGACATAGAGTGAGTCATATGAATGTCATTTAACTAATAGATAAATGCTAAGAAAGAAAAGTATCTACAGAAAAGAACTCGATTCTTATATGTGTGTTTCTCAGTTCTGTGCTAGATTCGATTGAATTGACATCTTACACATATGATGCAGAGTTTCAATGACATCACTTCTAGCTCGAATGCTCACTAGACTCGATTAGAATGAAATCAAGACGAAGGCGAGAAAGAATAGATGAAGACTAGAATCGTAACATTACTCTTTCTCTTTGACTATTCATGTTCGCATGAATGTTATTTCTTAGTGCGCTTTTCTCGAATATTTGATATGAAAGTCGTCAATCATCTCTTGAGCGTTCATAAATTTATCGTCGTCAGCGTTATATCAATTGAGATTGTTGTCATAGTTCTTTCATTTAACTCGATATTGAAGTCGTCTTCGATATCGTCGAAAGTTCAATATATCGTCGATCTTTCATTCGTTCTCATCGTTTATCATTATTGATTTCGAGAATTCATTCTTCTAATCAGACAGAGAATCATTGATGACAGAACGAAGAAGCTCTGAATGAAATACATCATGTATATGCATAGTGTCTGATAGTTTCAATTTATAGAAGAAGTCAACAGAATCTGTGATCTTGAATGAATCGAGCATCTTGTCATTTAGCTTTTTGAAGAGTCTCGCTGTAACGATGTTTCTTTTGTTCAGAAACATCTTTGATTCGATCTTGTAATTGATCTTCTTTCTATGCTTATTAGCTTGTTTCATCATTCGTTCTCGTGTTTTGATCAGAGCTTCGCGAGCGAAGATCAATGTCTTGTTCATGTGATCGAATATATCTTCGATTCTGATGATCTGCAAGCGCTCGCGAATGCTTTCATACTCAATGATGTCAGAATCGAAGCTCATATAAGAATGAAAGCTCTTATTCATGAAGAAGAGAATCAAGAAGATGATTGAAGACAAGACGTTATTGTCAACAAACTCGATCATGAACAATCACTTGAATCAGTCATTTTGCATGTATGAACAGAAGAAATGAAGATATCTTTCGACATTCTGATTGACTCGTTCGCTTTGATCGTCGATCTGAGAATGATAGACGATGAACAATCGAAGAAAAATGCTCAGTCGTTTGCAAAGAGACTTTCAGAGAATGAAGATGAACTGAGAATCTCGATTGAACACAATGAAGTTTGATAGATCGTGAAATCAATATACTCATTGAAGCAACATTTCAGCTGTTTTTTCGACTGTGATATCTTCATCATCAATGATGCAAGAAATATAATGCCTTTCTTTTGACAATCTGCAGATGACAGTCAGAATAACGTTATAGTCGTACGAATCAGATAGATCAATAATGAAGTTCATGACTATGTTCTGTCATCGCTGTTCAGATATCGATAGAGATTGTGTTAGAGGTCTGCCTAGAGCGAATCAGATAGGAGTGTCATTTAACTAGAAGATAAATGCTAAGAAAGAAAGATAGTTACAGGAAAGAAGCTGGCTACATATGTGTGTTTCTCAGCCGACGCTAGGCTCAATAGGGACTAGTCAAGGTGACGGAGCGAGAATAGGCCTGGCAAGGCTAGAAGGCTGAGCCTGGCAAGACTAGGATCGTGACAGAATCGAAGCTCATACGAGAATGAAAGCTCTTGTTCATGAAGAAAAGAATCAAGAAGATGACTGAGAACAAGATGTTATTGTCGACGAACTCGATCATGAATAGTAGCTTAGCTCAGTCATTCTGCATGTACGAACAGAAGGATCGAAGATATCTTTCGACGTTCTGATTGACTCATTCACTTTGATCGTTGATCTGAGAATGATAGACTGTGAAGAGTCGAAGATTAATGTCTAGTCTTTTGCAAAGCGACTTTCATAGAATGAAGGTAAATTGGGAATCTCGGTTCGAAACAATGAAATCGAGTAAATCGTGTATCCGATATATTCACTGAAGCATTAGCTCAGCTGTTTTTTCTGCTGTGATCTTCTCGTCATCAGTGAAGCAAGAAATATAATGTCGTTCTTTTGACAGTCTACATATCACTGTTAGTATGACGTTTTTGCCTTTCGAAGAAGATAAGTTGATGATGAAATTCATGACTATGTTCTTTCATTGCTGTTCGAGTATGAGTAGAGAATGTAGTAGTTCATTGAATTTATTTCGAGAAGCCTTTGATCGCTGACAAATGTAGCAGTTTCGAATATATCAATCTATTGTCTTTCGCATTGAAGATCAATAGTAGTATCTTCTTATGATCTTCATCGTTTTGAGAATTTCGGAATGATCAATAGAAGATTGATCGTAAACTTTCCGAATTAGCTTCATTTGAAGATGCTCATCGAAGGAAACTCATAGAAGATCACTTCGATATAGTATTTCGTTCTGAACTCGACAATCTCTTAATTTAATACCTTCGTATTGAGCTTCATCTTTTAATACGACTTCACGAAGTAGAATACAATTCTCGTTGATTCTGTTAGCTTCTAGAATCAATCGATAAATTGATTCATCGTTCTTTTTCTCTTCTAGATCAGCGATTTTCATTCGATTCGACGTGAGAATCGTAATTCGCTGATAGCGACATCATTCATTCTCGAGACTTCTAGAAACTGAATCGACTCGACGAGTCAATGCATCGACTTTGATGTTTTGTTTGTCTGAACGATACATGATTTTGAAGTTGAAGTCGACGAGCTTTTGTATTCAGCGCATTTGACGTCTACTTAGCTCTTTATCTTTCATTAATGACGTTAAAGCTTGATGATCAGTGAACATCTTGATGAATAGCTCAGTCAATTTCAGCTCAGATCGTCAATGCTTGAAGGCACGAATGATTGCTAGTAGTTTCTTGTCATAGATCTCGTAATTGCACTCAGCGAGACTCAGATTCTTGCTGTAGTAGATCATTGAATGCAATGTTTCTTCGTCGTCATACTGAGAAAGTATGTCATCGTTGACGTAGTCAAACGAGTCTGTTTCAAGAATAGTCTTTCTATTCTGATCAAAATGGCGAAGAATAGAGACTTCAGTCATTCGTTTCTTCATATGATCAAAGATCGTTTGACAAGCTTGATCTCATTCAAATATCACCTCTTTTTGAGTTAGTCGAATCAGAGAACGAACAATCTTCGAAAAGTTCTTTATAAAACGTCGATAGAAATTGCAGAAGTCGACGAAGAACTGCATCTGAGTGAGGTTTGTAGAAGTAGATCATTCGACTACTGCTTGTACTTTTCTGAGATTCATCTTTAGTTCTTCGATGAATAGCAATAGTTTCAGAAAGAAGATCTTCTGAACATGAAACTCGCATTTGTTTATATTCATCTGAAGGTCAGTCTCTCGTAGTCTATGTAGAACTAATCGTACGTGTCGCTTATGTTTCTTCAGTGTTTTGCTGTAGATGATAATGTCATCTAGATAGATCTGGTAAAACTGATGAAGATAGTCAAATAGCACGTCGTTCATATAGTGTTGATAGAAAGTCGAGCCGTTGATTAATTTGAAAGACATCACGTGATATTTGTAGAAATCAAAAGAAATGATAAAGATAGTCAAATCTTCGCTGCTTGAATGCATACGCAGTTTGTTGAAGGCGGCAATGATGTTCAATCGAGTCAGATATCTGCTATCTTAAATACGAGCGAGAGTTTCGTCTATTAGCGATAAGAAGTAGCGATTTCGTTTGATCAAAGCATTGAGCTTTCTGTAGTCTACACAGAAACGCAAGCTATCGTCTTTCTTTTTGACGAATAGTATGAACGAAGCGTATGAAGCTGAGCTAGAAGATATAAAGTCTTTATTCAGATGCTCGATCAGGTAATTCTTCATCTTTTGAAGCTTGTAGTCAGACATATGATAGAGGTGACTTCGAGAAGATGTTCTCTCGTCGATCAACTCAATTTTATGATCGTAGAGACGATGAGGGAATAGTTGATCAGTCATCGCTCGGTCAAACACGTCTAGATAGTCATGATATTTCGAAGAAAGCTTAGCTTTGACTTCTTTCAAGATCTCTTCATGTGAAAGCTCTTGTAGATTTACATCTTCGGGTTTATTTCTAGCTGTTTTTAGAAGTCGATCGATTTTCGTGATGATGATCGCGAAAGTAGTCACATTCGATCGTTTGACTAGTGATCTATATGCTGCAGTCTCTATCATTGCTATGTTCATTGAATCGAAAGACGAAGCGAAGTTGACTGAATTAGATGATTTCACGATTTTACTGAATGAAGATGACTTCTCGCTGAGTCGAATGACGACAGAAGAAGTAGATCTCTTTAGTATTTGAGTAGAAGTCGAACTCTTCTGTTCTATCGCGATTTTCTTGCTCGGAAGAACAGTCGAATGAGCTTTGATAGAAGCTTTGATATGAGCTTCGAAACTAGAAAATTGAAGGCGATCGTCTCTCATATCAATAGTCACTTCGATCTTGTTCATTCATGTTTTTCCGAGAATCATCTGATGTTGATCTAATCGAATGATCAGCATAGAAACGAAACGTTTCATATGATCTTGAACAGTTAGATTCGAATAAATCGCATGAGTAATGAGCTTTTTTGCATAATGATCATCGAATTTCCTTATTGATTTGAGCTTGGTTAAAGATAAAGATTCGATTTGCAAATGATCACAAACATTCTGCGCGATTAATTCATCAATGAACGAATAGTCAGCTGCTTCAATGTCAATCAATGACTTTAATGAGTAACTAATTTCATTGCTAGATAGTACACATTCAGTAGTCAAAGATTTCGAAGCAAAGAAATCATCTGAGCTGCTCGTTGTTGAAGAAATTAACACATCTTTCATCGCGCCTTTGATGAAAGTCACTAGTTTTTTGCCTCATTCTTCGATTTCTCTGTAAATAATTCCTTCTCTTCTTTCGGCATGACGATCTCATTGAGACGAGAGATGAATGCACGAGATGCCGAAGTACTAGTCTTCAGCTGAGAGCAGTTCTTTGAAAGATGACTCGATACTTTGCAGTTGAAGCAGATGATTGACATTCTTGATCATTCAGGTTCGAGGGTGGAAAAAGTAGCGAGTCGAACATAGCTAGTAGTCGAGGCTGAAGCTGATGTCGACGAAGAAACAAAACGTTTTTTCGAAGCTGCTATCGATTTGACTGTTCATTGCTCGTCACGTAGTTGATAATTGACTCGTTGTTTGTTATTCACATCTTGAAGAAAGATCTTGAGCTTATCAAGCGAGCTAAACTCTATGAGACAAACTGACAACGCGTTCTGAAGATGATTGTTGATTTTATTCTGAATGTCGTTCATCAGAATGACATCGTCGTAGTTCAGAAAGCTGAATATTCTAGTGAATTCTGAATAGAAAGAGCTGAAGAACTTGTTGAGCTGCTTCAGAGCGACGTATTTGCGACGACACTTTCGAATCAGGTTCTGATCTTCGTAAATTTCTTTCAGATGTTTCAGTAGCTCTGATAGTGATTGATAAAGTGAGAGAACATCAACACAACGCTTTGCATAGATTTGCTGATCAGCATCGCCTTCTAGTCTGAAAATCACATAGGCAATACGAATCTTTTCAGTAGAATAATGATTCGCGTTGACATCGAGCTTGTCAGCTATTTTGATGTTTCATGTCTTTCAGGTAGAATCATCTGTTTCGATGAAGATGAGTGAATTCGAAAGCTTGACGAACTTGTGATGATCGTTCCCGTTTTCGTTATCAGATAGAGTAGAAGATTCTCGTTGAGAGCGAGCTTCGAAAGTCGAGCTTCGTTCAACTTCAGAGCGACGAATCGAAACTGAGATCGTAGAAGCTTCTTTCTGATTGACTCGTTGCTCAGCTGACTGAGTATCTTGACGAGACATAGATCGATCAGCTTGACGTTGTTTCGCTCTGAAGTTCAATCGCTCGCCTTGTAGCTGATTGATCTTTTTCTCTAGCTCATCGTTTTTATCAAAAGCGACTTCTAGTTGTTTCGCTCTCTTTTTGTGATCGTCTTGTACGAGAAGTCAGTGTTCATTGAGTTGTAGAGTCAAGTCTCGCTGACTTCGAAGCTCGTTCAGCATGTTGATGACTTCGTCGAATTGATTGCTGACTCAATAAAACAGTTGTTCTTCGATGTTTATGTTTCATGAGATGTGTTAGGGGCCTGCCTAGAGCGGGTCAGATAGGGGTGTCATTTAACTAGAAGATAAATGCTAAGGAAGAAAGGTAGCTACGGGAAAGAAGCTGGCTACATATGTGTGTTCCTCAGCCGACGCTAGGCCCAATAGGGACTAGTCAAGGTGACGGAGCGAGGATAGGCCTGGTAAGGCTAGAAGGCTGAGCCTGGCAAGGCTAGGATCGTGACATTGATGAACTTGTGATGATCGTTCCCGTTTTCGTTATCAGATAGAGTAGAAGATTCTCGTTGAGAGCGAGCTTCGAAAGTCGAGCTTCGTTCAACTTCAGAGCAACGAATCGAAGCTTCTTTCTGATTGACTCGTTGTTCAGCTGACTGAGTATCTTGACGAGGCATAGATCGATCAGCTTGACGTTGTTTCGCTCTGAAGTTCAATCGCTCGCCTTGTAGCTGATTGATCTTTTTCTCTAGCTCATCGTTTTTATCAAAAGCGACTTCTAGTTGTTTCGCTCTCTTTTTGTGATCGTCTTGTACGAGAAGTCAATGTTCATTGAGTTGTAGAGTCAAGTCTCGCTGACTTCGAAGCTCGTTCAGCATATTGATGACTTCGTCAAGTTGATTGCTAACTCAATGAAACAGTTGTTCTTCAATGTTTATGTTTCATGAAATGACAGCTTTCTCAGCTTCTGTTACGATCCTAGCTACGCACCTATGTTGGTAGCTATGTTGGTGGCTATGTTGATGACTATCGCCGGCCGCTCGCCGCTAGGCTATAGGGTTGTTCCGAGGCCAACCCTATTCAGGGTTAGCTTATGTTCTCCTGAGTCATATAGATAGCCGGCTCTTCCCTTCTAGATACTTTCCTTCCTTAGCATTTATATACTCGTTACATTACACCCATATGACTCGCTCTATGCTGGCCCCTAACAACTATCATGATACAAGATTTCATTCTGAGTTCGACAATTCTTCAATTTGATACCTTCATATTGTGTCTCGTCTCTTGCTATTGCTTCGCGAAGTAGCGTACAATTCTCGTCGATTCTATTAGTCTCAAGAATCTGTTTATAGATTGATTCACTGATGTTCTCTTCTAGATCAGCCATTTTCATTCGATTCGAAGTCAGAATAGTGATTCGTTGATAGCGAACGCGCTCATCTTCTGAATCTCTGAGCACGACGTCAGCTCGACGAGTTAATGCATCGACCTTGATGTTCTGTTTGCCAGATCGATACATTATTCTGAAGTTGAAGTCAGCGAGTTTCTGAACTCAGCGCATCTGACGTCTGCTTAGCTCTTTATCTTTCATCAACGAAATGAGCGCTTGATGATCGATGAACATCTTAATAGAAATGTCAGTTAGCTTCAGTTCAAGTCGTCAGTGTTCAAATGCTCGAATGATGATCAGAACTTCTTTATCATATATCTCGTAGTTGCATTCAGCAGAAGACATGTTCTTGCTATAGAAGACAATCGAATGTAGTACTTCTTCGTCATCATATTGAGAGAGAACTTCATCGTTGACGTAGTCAAATGAGTCGATTTCGAGAATAGTCTCACGAGTTTGATCAAAGTGACGTAGTATAGAAGTTTTGATCATACGTCTCTTCATATGATCGAAGACGATCTGACAGACTTCATTTCATTCAAATATGATCTTCTTCTAATGAATCGAATCATTGAATGAACAATCTTCGAAAAGTTCTTGATGAAGCGTCGATAGAAATTGCAGAAGTCAATGAAGAACTGCATCTGAGTGAGATTATTGAGTGTAGATCAATCAACAACTGCTTGCATCTTTCGCGAATTCATCTTCAGTTCTTCGATTAACATCAAAAGTTCTAGAAAGATGATTTTCTGCGCATGAAACTTGCATTTGTTTATGTCTATCTGTAGATCGATCTCTCGTAGTCGATGTAAGATCAATCGTACATGTTGTCTGTGTTTCTTCAGAGTCTTGCTGTAGATGATAATGTCATCTAGATAGATCTGACAAAACTGATGTAGATATTCAAACAACACGTCGTTCATATAGTGTTGATAGAACGTTGATTCATTTGTTAATTTGAAGAGCATTACATGATATTTGTATGAGTCGAAAAAGATAATAAAGATAGTCAAATCTTCGCTATCTGAATGCATACGTAGTTTGTTGAACGCGACAATGATGTTCAATCGAGTCAGATACTTGCTTTCTTGTATACGAGCGAGAATCTCGTCTATCAATGACAAAGAATAATGATCTTGTTTGATCAAAGCATTGAGCTTTCTTTAATCGACGCAGAAACGCAGACTTTCGTCTTTCTTTTCGATGAACAAGATGAGCGAGACGTATGATGCGAAGCTGAAGAAAATGAACTCTTTGTTTAGATGATCGATCAGATACTTCTTTATCTTCTGAAGTTTGTGATTGAACATCTGATAAAGTCTGCTTTGAAGAAGCATTTCTTCATCGATCAATTCAATTTTGTGATCATAGAAACGATGAGATGATAGTTGATTGATCATAGTTCGATCGAACACGTCTAGATAGTCATGATACTCGAAGAAAAGCTTGACTTTGATCTCTTCAAGAATCTCGACGTGTGAAAGCTCATGCAGATTCACTTCTTCAAGCTTATTTTTGACTGTAGTTATGAGTCGATCAATTTTCAAGACGATAACAGCAAAAGTCTTCACGTCTGATCGTTTGACTAACATTCTATAAGTCGCAGTCTTTATCATTGCAATGTTCATTGAACCTGACGTCGATTTAGAAATTTTGACGCTAGTTAAAGTCGCGTCACACGATTTTAACTGTTTGATTGAGCTCTTCTTTTGACTGAAAGAGAGTGATTTCTGACTGAATTGAGATGTAATCGAAGTGAAAGATCTCTTTAATATATGAGTAGAAGTTAAGCTCTTCTGTTTCGTGATTGATTTATTGCTTGAGAATAAAGCAATCGACTTCTGACTAGTAGGGTTGAAATTCGAAAATTGAAGAGAATCAATTTGCATATCAATTACTAGATTGATTTTGTTCATTCATGTTTTTTCAAGAATCATTTGATGTTGATCTAATCGAGTGATTAACATAGAAGCAATGTCAACTGTATGATCTTGAACTGTCAGATTTGAATAAATGACATGAGTAATGAGTTTTTTTGCATAATGATCATCGAATTCTCGTATTGACTTTGCTTTGATCAAAGTCAGAAGCTTGATTTGCAACTGATCACTAACAATCTGCGCAATCACTTCATCAATGAACGAATAGTCAGCAGCTTCGATGTCAATCAATGGCTTCAATGAGTAACTAATTTCTTTGCTAGAAAGTACACATTCAGTAGTCAAAGATTCAGAAGCAAAAGAATCATCTGACATGCTCATCGTTGAAGAAATTAACACATCTTTCATCGCGTCTTTGATGAAAGTCACTAGTTTTTTGCCTCGCTATTCTCGAAAGAAGACATTTTCTCATTCTCTTTATCTTTTGAAATGACGATTTCATGTAGACGAAAGATGAAAGCTCAAGATGCAGAGATGTCAATCTTGTTCAGCTGAGAATAATTCTTGAACAAGTGACTCAAGATCTTGCAGATGTAGCAGATGATTGATGATCTCACTGACTCAGAAGTAGAAAAGATAGTCGACTTAACATAATCAATTATCGAAGTCATCACTGCTGACAAGAAAGTAGTAGCACATTTGTCAGATACGACAGTGACTTTGATGATGACAGTGCAACGTTCGCTGCGAAGCTGATAATTGACTCATTGTTTACTATTCACATCTTGAAGAAAGATCTTTAGTTAATGAAGCAAAGTGAAATCTTCGAGACAAACTGATAAAGCGTTCTGCAAGCGATTATTGATTTTATTCTGAAGATCGTTCATCAGAGTGCGATCGTCATATTCAAGATAGCTGAATAGCTTTATAAAGTCGAAGTAGAAGACATTGAAGAACTTGTCTGCTTGTCTCAGAGTGTTGTATTCACGACGACACTTTCAATTCTTATTCACTTCATCGTATATTTCTTTCAGATGTTCAAATAGCTCGTAGATCGAGTAGTATGAATGAGAAGAGTCATGACGACGTCGAACGTAGATGTGCTCAGCAGCATCATCTTCTAGTCTAGACAACATATAAACAATGCAAATAGTTTCATTATTGAACTGATCGACATTGATAATCAGCTTGTCGTTCATCTTGTTTCTTCAATCTTCTCAAGTCGATTCATCTTCATTAGTGAATATAGAAAGATTCGAAAATTTGTAGAATCAATGATGTTCATTTTTGAATGAGATGAACTTAGTAGACGTCTCTCGTCGAGTATGATTCTCAATAGAAGCATGCGATTCGATATCTTGTTGAGATAGATGATTCGTAGTAGATCGAGACTCAGTAGACTGTCGAGATCGAAGCTGATCAGTTGTGTTACGATCCTAGCTACGCACCTTCGTTGGTAGCTATGTTGATGACTATGTTGATGACTATGTTGATGGCTATCCTGAGAGCTATCGCCGATCGCTCGCCGCTAGGGCATAGACTTGTTCCGAAGCCAACCCTATTCAGGGTTAGCTTATGTTCTCCTGAGTCATATAGATAGTCGGCTCTTCCCTTCTAGATACTTTCCTTCCTTAGCATTTATATACTCGTTACATTACACCCATATGACTCGCTCTATGCTGGCCCCTAACAAGTTGAACGCTGTTTCTCTTTGAGTTTCAACATTGTCTTTCGTAGTCGAGTGTTAATCTCTTCTAGAGTGTTCATTGTCATGCAATTGATCTCTAGCTGTTTCAGTCTTCGAGTATGTTTGACTTGTAGAACGATTCAGTGCTCATTGCATTTCAGAATCATGTTTCGTTGATCTCTTAGCTCGTCTAACATCTTGATGATCTCGTTCGATTGATCAAGAATTCACTGACGTAGTTGTTCTTCGATCTTGATGTTTCATGAGATCGCGACATTCTGAGATTCAGCTGAAGCATTGAAAGAAAGAAGGAAAACTCGTTTATTTGCAGTGCTTCTAAGCAGACGAGTCGTTCAAAGTTCGACTGATTCGAAGTCGTGTGTCATGATGAGAGATTGAAGATGAAGATACAGATAGATATGTGAGTGTGTAGTGAATGATTTGATAAATTTGAATAAATTTGATGAAAGTAATTCGAAGAATTTCTTGCGAATTTTCTGAATAAACGAAGTAGATTATTTCGTATCATCTACACGTCGATAGCAGAGTAGTTGATTAGCATTTATTTACTGTTAGAGATCGACATAGAGTGAGTCATATGAATGTCATTTAACTAATAGATAAATGCTGAGAAAGAAAAGTATCTACAGAAAAGAACTCGATTCTTATATGTGTGTTTCTCAGTTCTGTGCTAGGCTCGATTGAATTGACATCTTACACATATGATGCAGAGTTTCAATGACATCACTTCTAGCTCAAATGCTCACTAGGCTCGATTAGAATGAAATCAAGACGAAGGCGAGAAAGAGTAGATGAAGACTAGAATCGTAACACAAACGACTGAGTATTTTTCTTCGACTGTTCATCGTCTATCATTCTCAGATCAACGATCAAAGCGAACGAGTCAATCAGAACATCAAGCGATATCTTCGATTCTTCTGTTCATATATGCAGAACGACTGACTCAAGTGACTATTCATGATCGAGTTTGTCGACAATAACATCTTGTTCTCAGTCATCTTCTTGATTCTTTTCTTCATGAACAAGAGCTTTCATTCTCGTATGAGCTTCGATTCTGTCACGATCCTAGTCTTGCCAGGCTCAGCCTTCTAGCCTTACCAGGCCTATTCTCGCTTCGTCACCTTGACTAGTCCCTATTGGGCCTAGCGTCGGCTGAGGAACACACATATGTAGTCAGCTTCTTTTCCGTAGCTATCTTTCTTTCTTAGCATTTATCTTCTAGTTAAATGACACTTCTATCTGACTCGCTCTAGGCAGGTCTCTAACATTAGATAAATGCTCACCATCTACTATTCTGCTATCGACGAATAGACGATACGAAACAATCTATTCAGTAAGGAAAATTTGCAAGAGATTCTTCAAATTTGCATCATCATTTTAGATCGCAAGAAATTCTTCGATTCTACACTCATTTTCACCATTCTATTCGCAAGAAATTCTTCGAATAAAGCACTCAATTATTACCTGAAATTCACAAGAGATTCTTTGAATTTTCACTCATCAAAAAACATCAATTCAAAACATCAATTTCTCATCTACTCTTACCTCAACAACTTCTATCTTCTCTCATCATGACACGCGATGTCGAGTCAGTTGAATCTCGAACAACTCGCCTGCTTAGAAGCACTGTCAATAGAAGAGTTTCACTTCTACTCATCGATGCTTCAGTCGAAGCTGAGAAAGCTGTCATCTCATGAAACATAAACATCGAAGAACAACTGTTTCATTGAGTCAGCAATCAACTCGACGAAGTCATCAATATGCTGAACGAGCTTCGAAGTCAGCGAGACTTGACTCTACAACTCAATGAACACTGACTTCTTGTACAAGACGATCACAAAAAGAGAGCGAAACAACTAGAAGTCGCTTTTGATAAAAACGATGAGCTAGAGAAAAAGATCAATCAGCTACAAGGCGAGCGATTGAACTTCAGAGCGAAACAACGTCAAGCTGATCGATCTATGTCTCGTCAAGATACTCAGTCAGCTGAACAACGAGTCAATCAGAAAGAAGCTTCGATTCGTCGTTCTGAAGTTGAACGAAGCTCAACTTTCGAAGCTCGCTCTCAACGAGAATCTTCTACTCTATCTGATAACGAAAACGGGAATGATTATCACAAGTCCGTCAAGCTTTCGAATTCACTCATCTTCATCGAAACAGATGATTCTATCTGAGAGACATGAAACATCAAAATAGCTGACAAGCTCGATGTCAACGCGAATCATTACTCTACTGAAAAGATTCGTATTGTCTATGTGATTTTCAGGCTAGAAGACGATGCTGATCAGCAAATCTATGCAAAGCGTCGTGTTGATGCTTTCTCATTCTATCAATCACTATCAGAGCTACTGAAACATCTGAAAGAAATTTACGAAGATCAGAATCTGATTCGAAAGTGTCGTCGCAAATACGTCGCTCTGAAGCAGCTCAACAAGTTCTTCAGCTCTTTCTATTCAGAATTCACTAGAATATTCAGCTTTCTGAACTACGACGATGTCATTCTGATGAACGACATTCAGAATAAAATCAACAATCGTCTTCAGAACGCGTTGTCAGTTTGTTTCATAGAGTTTAGCTCACTTGATAAGCTCAAGATCTTTCTTCAAGATGTGAATAACAAACAACGAGTCAATTATCAGCTACGTGACGAGCAACGAACAGTCAAATCGATAGCAGCTTCGGAAAAACGTTTTGTTTCTTCGTCGACATCAGCTTCAACCTTGACTACTAGCTATGTTCGACTCGCTACTTTTTCCATCCTCGAATCTGAACAATCAAGAATGTCAATCATCTGCTTCAACTGTAAAGTATCGAACAATCTTTCAAAGAACTGCTCTCATCTGAAGGCTAGTACTTCGGCACCTCGTGCATTCACCCCTCGCCTCAATGAGATCGTCATGCCGAAAGAAGAGAAGAAATTATTTACAGAGAAATCAAAGAATGAGGCAAAAAACTAGTGACTTTCATCAAAGGCGCGATGAAAGATGTGTTAATTTCTTCAACAACGAGCAGCTCAAATGATCTCTTTGCTTCGAAATCTTTGACTACTGAATGTGTACTATCTAGCAATGAAATTAGTTACTCATTAAAGTCATTGATTGACACTGAAGCAGCTGACTATTCGTTCATTGATGAATTAATCGCGCAGAATGTTTGTGATCATTTGCAAATCGAATCTTTATCTTTAATCAAGCTCAAACCAATAAGGGAATTCGATGATCATTATGCAAAAAAGCTCATTACTCATGCGATTTATTCGAATCTAACTGTTCAAGATCATATGAAATGTTTCGTCTCTATGCTGATCATTCGATTAGATCAACATCAGATGATTCTCGAAAAAACATGAATGAACAAGATCGAAATGACTATTGATATGAGAGACGATCGTCTTCAATTTCCTAGTTTCGAAACTCATATCAAAGATTCTATCAAAGTTCATTCGACTGTTCTTTCGAGCAAGAAAATCGCGATAGAACAGAAGAGTTCGATCTCTACTCAAATACTAAAGTGGTTTATTTCTTCTGTCGTCATTCGACTCAGCGAGAAGTCATCTTCATTCAATAAAATCGTGGAATCATCTAATTCAGTCAACTTCGCTTCGCCTTTCGATTCAATGAACATAGCAATGATAGAGGCTGCAGCATATAAATCACTAGTCAAACGATCGAATGTGACTACTTTCGCGATCATCATCACGAAAATCGATCGACTTCTAAAAACAGCTAGAAATAAACTCGAAGATGTAAATCTACAAGAGCTTTC
>JAABUI010000106.1_pt1 | contig 126971 bp, 121 predicted proteins | sample 5559111 | NCBI WGS metagenome assembly JAABUI01 (sample SAMN10711870, study PRJNA513365) | rock metagenome | isolation source: Antarctica rocks | place: Antarctica: Victoria Land, Buttleship Promontory | reverse complement strand
TCCAGCGCCGATGGTACTGCACCCGCCAGGGTGTGGGAGAGTAGGACACCGCCGAACAACCACCACCCAAAAAAGGGGACCCACCACCGGGTCCCCTTTTTTGCGTCCCACAAACCACACACACCCTCACGTGCTGCGTTCGTGCAGCAATAGGAGCGTGTACGCCGCGAGAGTTTGTGCGTCGATGATGTCGCCGGCGCCGATGGCGCTGTCGAGGTCAGCGCGACCCCACCACGACGACCGCATGTCCTGCTCCTCGTGCTCGCGTTCGTGGGCACCTGTGGTCAGCTCGGTCGCGAGGTACACCGCGCCGCGCTGACTGCTCATTCCGGGTGCTACTGCGATCGTGCCCAGCGGAGTGAGCCGCGCAGCGCGCAGACCGGTTTCCTCGCGGAGCTCGCGGGCTGCGAGCGCACGCGGCGCCATCGGGGCCCGGTCGGGAGCAGTCCCCTGGGGGAATTCCCAGCTCCGTACCCCAAGGGGGTAGCGAAACTGCTCGACGAGGTGAACTTGGTTGGGGCGCAGGGGAATGATCAGCGCATAGTCGGGTTTGTCGACCACGCCGTAGAGCCCGGCGGTGCCGTCGGCGCGCTGAAAGGTGTCCTCACGGACCGTCATCCACGCGTTCGCGTATACCTGGGTGGTGCTGTGTCTCTGCACCCCTGCACCCTGCCCTACGCTGTGCCGGTGCGTCTCGTTATCGCGCGTTGTTCCGTGGACTACGTCGGTCGGTTGACCGCCCATCTGCCGTCGGCGCTGAGGTTGTTGCTCATCAAGTCTGACGGCTCGGTCAGCATTCACGCGGATGACCGCGCCTACAAGCCGCTGAACTGGATGAGCCCGCCCTGTTGGCTGGATGAGCAACCCGGGCTGTGGACCGTGACGAACAAGGCCGGCGAGCAGCTACTGGTGACGATTGAGGAAGTACGCCACGATTCCAGCCACGAACTGGGCGTTGATCCGGGTTTGGTCAAGGACGGCGTGGAAGCGCACCTGCAAGCGCTGCTGGCCGAGCACGTCGGGGCGCTCGGGGATGGGTACACCCTCGTGCGGCGCGAGTATCCGACGGCGATCGGCCCGGTCGATTTGATGTGTCGCGATGCGACCGGTGCGAGCGTCGCGGTGGAGATCAAACGCAGGGGAGACATCGACGGGGTCGAGCAGCTGACCCGCTATCTGGATCTCCTCAATCGTGACCCGCGGCTGGCCCCAGTCGTGGGTGTGTTCGCCGCGCAGCAGATCAAGCCGCAGGCGCGAACTCTGGCGGTGGACCGGGGCATTCGGTGCCTCACGCTCGACTACGAGGCGCTGCGGGGGGCAGCGAGCACCGAGATGCGCCTGTTTTGAGCGAGCCAGTGCGCCCGGGCGTCGGTGCGTTGTGCGACCATCTACCGAACTACCTACCCGGCGGTAACAAGTGTGGCCGCCGGCCCTCGACGAAGCGGGAGACCACACGTGGCGCGCGAGTTCTCAACCATCGGAGTTGTCGGCCTTGGCACCATGGGCGCCGGTATCACGGAGGTGTTCGCGCGGAGCGGCTTCACCGTGGTCGCGGTGGAGATCGACCAGGACGCCAAGGCACGGGGCAAGGGGCACCTCGAGCACTCGACCGGCCGTGCCGTGTCCCGTGGCAAGCTGAGCGCCGAGGAGCAGACGGCACTGTTGGGCAGGGTGACGTTCAGCACGTCCCTCGAAGACCTCGCCGATGCCGACCTCGTGGTCGAAGCCGTACCCGAGCGCCTCGAGCTCAAGTCCAGCGTGCTCAAACGGCTCGACGAGATTTGTCGCTCGGATGCGGTGTTCGCCTCCAACACGTCGTCCCTGTCGGTGACCGAGCTCAGCGTGCAGACGGCGCGCCCGGCGCGTGTCGTCGGTGTGCACTTCTTCAATCCGGCGCCCGTGCAGACGCTGGTCGAGATCGTTCGCACCGTGGTCACCGAGCCCGAGGTGATCGAGGATGTCACGGCGCTGGCGGAGAAGGTCGGCAAGTCCCCCGTGGTGATCGGCGACCGCGCAGGGTTCATCGCCAACGCGCTGTTGTTCGGTTACCTCAACCATGCCGTTCGGATGCTCGAGGCGCGCTACGCCACGCGGGAGGACATCGACGCCGCCATGCGTTACGGCTGCGGCTACCCAATGGGCCCGTTGGCGTTGATCGACCTCATCGGGCTCGACACAGCCTACGAGATCCTCGACACGATGTACCACCAGTCCCGCAACCGGCTGCACGCTCCCGCACCACTGTTCAAGCAGATGATCACGGCGGGGTTGCTCGGTCGCAAGTCCGGTCACGGCTTCTACGTCTACACGGCGCCCGACTCCAGCGAAGTGGCGGACGACGGATCGGCCGCGGCGGACGCCGACGCGGGCGTTGCCGTCCGTCCCGTCGCCAATGTCGGAGTGGTGGGCACCGGTACCATGGCCACCGGCATCGTCGAGGTGTTCGCGAAGGCTGGGTACGACGTCTTGGTGCGCGGGCGCAGCACCGAGAAGGCACAGGCCGCGGTGGACGCGGTGAAGAAATCGCTGGACCGGGCCGTCACCAAGGGCCGCATGACCGAGGATGAGCGCGCCACGGTGCTGGCCAGGGTCACCCCGACCGCCGCGCTGGAAGATTTCGGCGCGGTGGACGTCGTCGTCGAAGCGGTAGCGGAAGATCTCGAGGTCAAGCGGTCGGTCTTCGCCACCCTCGACGCGGTCTGCAAGCCGGGCGCAATCCTGGCCACCACCACTTCGTCCCTGCCGGTCGTGGAGTGTGCCGCGGCAACTTCCCGGCCAGGCGACGTGGTGGGCCTGCACTTCTTCAACCCCGCCCCGGTGATGAAGCTGGTGGAGATCGTGAACACCGTCTCCACCGACGCGGACGTGCTCGCAACCGTCCGTCAGCTCTGCCTGGAGCTGCGCAAGGTTCCGGTGAGCTGCAGTGACCGGGCCGGCTTCATCGTCAATGCGCTGCTGTTTCCCTACCTCAACGACGCGATCAAGATGCTGGAGGGCCACTACGCCAGCGCCGACGACATCGACACCGCGATGCGGCTCGGTTGCGGCCTGCCGATGGGGCCGTTCCAGTTGCTCGACGTGGTCGGGCTCGACGTGTCGCTGGCCATCGAGCAGACTCTCTACCTCGAGTTCCGCGAGGCCGGATTCGCGCCTGCGCCGCTGCTCGAGCACCTGGTGACCGCCGGGCGCTTGGGGCGCAAGAGCGGCAAGGGTTTCCGCGACTACAACTGAGTAGATGCCACGGAGGAATCATCAACGTCGCGGTGGGCCCCCCAAGCCCACGGCGCCGTTGACGTCCCGCGGTGCTCGGGCGGAGAGCGCCGCGGATGGCGAGTGGTCGGTGCGCCCGGTGCCTGCGACACAGGCAGCAAAGGTGTACCGGTGTCCCGGCTGCGATCACTCGATCGACGTGGGCGTCCCGCACGTAGTCGCCTGGCGCACCGATGACCTGCACGGGGTGGAGGACCGTCGCCACTGGCACAATGGCTGCTGGTCCGGACGCGGACGCCGGGGGCTGAGCCGCCGTTGGTCGTGATCCGGGCGACGACTGGGGGGCTCTCAGCCTGCTGACTGCGTGACGGCGTGCGGTCGTGGCGAGGGGCTGGGCTGATCCGTGGTGCCGGTGTGGTCGGCAGTGAGCACGTGCGCCTCGTCACTCGGCGGCGCAAGCAGCATGGGCATGCGGTCGAGGTACGTCCGGACGTCCGCGAGCTGCTCGCAGATCTGTCCTCGCACCGTGGCGAGCTCGCGCACCCCGGCCTTTGCCGCGGCGATACGCTGCTCGGCCTGCTCCGTCGCGCGGTGCAGTCGCCGCTGTGCCTCAGTGGTGGCGTCGCGAACGCGACGCTCGGCCTCGGCCTTGCTGGCCACTTCCTGGGCTTGCAAGGCGCCGATCGAATCGGATCGCCGTGCGGCCATCGCGAGTTCGAAGTCGTCGCGAACCTGCGCCCGTTTTGCCTCGGCCGCAGCGTCGGCGTCTGCGCGTTCGGACTCGGCGCGGGAGACGATCTCGGCTGCCTCGGTGTGGGCGTTGTGCATGGTGGAGGAGTGTTCGGCCTCCATCGCGGCGCGGCGTTCATCGAGCTCGGCCCGCTGTTGCTCGCAGTGCGCCCGCTGGGTGGCGATCTCGCGCTCCGCTCGGGCCCGAAGCTCAGCGACCTCGCGCTGTACTCGCTCCCGCAGCGCTAGGGCTCCCTGCTCGGCGACCGAGCGAAGCTCGGCGGCGTCGGACTCTGCGCGCGCCCGTATTTCCGACGACTCGTCGTGGGCCAACCGGAGCATGCGTCGCATCCGGTCGCTGAGATTATCGGTGCTGTCCAGCCCGGAGATGAGACTGTCGGTCTGGGCACGCAGCGCCTCGATCTCTCCACGGGCCACGTCCAACTGAACACCCAGGTCGGCGACCTGTGCGGCCACCGCATCGCGGTCTGCCGCCGTGACCCTCAGCTCAGCGTCCATGCGCTGCAGGTGCTCGTCCACCTGCGCACGGTCGTACCCCCGGCGGGCCAGTTCGAAGGGTCCGTCGATCGGGAGAAAGCCATTGTCGGAAGCCATGCCCTTACGCTACCGGCGACTGCGCGCTTACTGCGTCGTCTCGGCTCTCACACGCCGCGGAAGCGGTTGATCTGCTTCAGGTGGCGCTGCCGTAGTGCGTCATCGCGGACACCGAGGCCTTCTTCGGGCGCCAGGCACAGCACGCCGACCTTGCCTTGGTGGAGGTTGCGATGCACATCGTAGGCGGCCTGGCCCACCTCGTCCATCGGATACACCCGTGACAACGTGGGGTGCACGAGCCCCTTGCTGATCAGGCGGTTGGCCTCGTAGGACTCGCGGTAGTTGGCGAAGTGGGAGCTGACGATGCGCTTGAGGTTCATCCACAGGTATCGGTTGTCGTATTCGTGCATGTACCCGCTGGTCGAGGCGCAGGTGGCGATGATCCCGCCCTTGCGTGCGACGTAGACACTGGCACCGAAGGTCTCCCGGCCGGGGTGCTCGAAGACGATGTCGGGGTCCTCCCCGCCGGTGAGTTCGCGAATCTTTTTGCCGAAGCGCTGCCATTCCTTGGGGTCCTGGGTGTGCTCGTCGGCCCAGAACTTGTATCCCTCCGCCCTGCGGTCGATGATCAGCTCAGCGCCCATCTTCCGGCAGATCTCGGCCTTCTCCGGACTGGAGACGACGCAGATCGGAATGGCGCCACCGTTGAGCGCCATCTGCGTGGCGTAGGAGCCGAGGCCACCCGATGCACCCCAGATCAGGACGGTGTCGCCCTGCTTCATGGCGGCACCGTTCTTGCTCACCAACTGCCGATACGCGGTGGAGTTGACCAGGCCGGGAGCTGCTGCTTCCTCCCAGCTCAGGTGCGCCGGCTTAGGCATCAGCTGGTTGGATTTGACCAGGGACAGATCGGCCAGACCGCCGAAGTTGGTCTCGAAGCCCCAGATGCGCTGCTGGTCGTCCAGCATCGTGTCGTTGTGCCCGTCCGGGCTCTCCAGCTCGACCGAGAGGCAGTGCGCGACCACCTCGTCGCCGGGCTTCCACGCGCTGACACCAGGGCCCACCCGCAGCACCACTCCTGCCAGGTCGGAACCGATCACGTGATACGGAAGGTCGTGGCGCTTGGTCAGGTCGTTCAGGCGGCCGTAGCGCGTGAGGAAGCTGAAAGTCGACACCGGCTCGAAGATCGAGGTCCACACCGTGTTGTAGTTGATGGAGCTGGCCATCACCGCGACAATGGCCTCGCCGGGACCGAGCTCGGGGACAGGCACCTCCTCAACATGCAGCGACTCTCGGGGATCCTTGTCCCTGGTCTCCCGACCCGCGAACATGTCGACTTCGTCGGCGTGCACGGTGACCGCGCGGTAGGTCGTTGGCAACGGCAGGTCGCCGATGGTGTCGAGCTGGTCGGACCGGATCGCAGCGAGAATCTGTTGCACTGGGGGACACACCTCCGTAGAACGCCGGGCACCCGGCGCGGATATTAGCCGAGCATGTTACTGGCTGGTAACCGCGTCGGTTGCGGCAGGCTCGACGAGTTCCACCAGCACGCCGCCCGCGTCCTTGGGGTGCACAAAGTTGACCCGCGAGTTATTGGTGCCGCGGCGCGGTGCGTCGTAGAGCATTCGCAGCCCTTTGTCGCGCAGAGTCTGCGAGACCACTTCGACGTCGGTGACCCGGTAGGCGAGCTGCTGCAGGCCGGGACCATTGCGGTCGATGAACTTGGCGATGGTCGACTCGGGGGTCAGCGGGGCCAGCAGCTGGATCTGGGCGTTGCCGGTGCCGATCATGGCTTCCCGCACGCCCTGCTCCTCGTTCACCTCCTGGTGGGTGAGCTCCAGGCCGAGCGTGTTCCGGTACCAGGCGATCGCAACATCGAGGTCGGGCACGGCGATGCCCACGTGGTCGATGCAGGTGATGAGTGCGAAGTCGCCGAGGGGGGTCTGAGTCATGCGCACAACCTAGCGACCCGTCCACGCGGCACGCATCTGGCGGCGATGGCCCACGAGGGGACGTCGGCGCACGCGGGTATCCTCAGGCACACCTGACCGCACCGTCGCTGGAGGAACACGTGTCTGCTGCATCCCCGTCCGGGTCTGTCATCGTCGCCGGGGCTCGCACGCCCATGGGACGCCTGCTGGGCTCGCTGAAGAACTTCTCCGCGGCCGACCTCGGCGGCATCGCCATCAAGGGTGCGCTGGAGAAGTCCGGCGTCGCGCCGGAGCAGGTCGAGTACGTCATCATGGGTCAGGTGCTCACCGCGGGCGCCGGTCAGATGCCCGCGCGCCAGGCCGCCAGTGCTGCAGGTATTCCGATGACCGTGCCTTCGCTGAACATCAACAAGGTGTGCCTGTCCGGGATCGACGCCATCGCCCTGGCCGATCAGCTCATTCGGGCCGGCGAGTTCGAGGTGGTGGTGGCCGGTGGCCAGGAGTCGATGACCCAGGCACCGCACCTGCTGAACAAGAGCCGGGAGGGCTTCAAGTACGGCGACGTCACGATGACCGACCACATGGCCTACGACGGTCTGCATGACGTATTCACCGACCAGGCCATGGGTCTGCTCACCGACCAGCGCAACGATTCCGACAAGCTCACCCGCGAAGAGCAGGACGCCTTCGCGGCCCGCTCGCACGAGCGGGCGGCCAAGGGCTGGAAGGACGGCCTGTTCGACGACGAGGTGGTCGGCGTGAGCATTCCGCAGCGCAAGGGCGACGCGATCGAGTTCAAGTCCGACGAGGGCATCCGGGCCGACACCACCACAGAGTCCCTCGGCAAGCTGCGCCCCGCGTTCCGCAAGGACGGCAGCATCACGGCAGGGACGTCCTCGCAGATCTCCGACGGTGCCTGCGCCGTCGTGGTGATGAGCAGGGCTAAGGCCGAGGAGCTGGGTCTGAGCTGGCTCGCCGAGATCGGGCCACACGGGGTGGTCGCCGGCCCTGACTCGACGCTGCAGGAGCAGCCGGCCCGCGCCATTGCCAAGGCCTGCGCGCGGGAGGGCATCAGCCCCACCGATCTCGACCTGGTGGAGATCAACGAGGCCTTCGCCGCCGTGGGCATCGTGTCCGCGCGCCAGCTCGGCATCGACGAGGACAAGGTGAACGTCAACGGTGGCGCGCTCGCCGTTGGTCACCCGATCGGAATGTCCGGCGCTCGGATCACCCTGCACCTTGCGCTGGAGCTGGCTCGTCGCGGTGGCGGCATCGGTGCTGCGGCGCTGTGTGGTGGCGGTGGCCAGGGTGACGCGCTGATCGTCCGCGTGCCCAAGGCCTAGGGGGCGTGTCGGCAGGGACGGCGGAGCCGGCGGCGGCGCTTCGACGGCTCCGAGTCGATGTCGCCGACCTCGTGGCGCGGGCCAGGGAGGGTCAAGCCCGCGCCGTCGCCCGGCTGATCTCCCTGGTCGAGGACGCGAGCCCCCAGTTGCGTGAAGTTGCCGCGGCACTCGCTCCGTACGCAGGTAGCGCCCAGGTGATCGGGCTGACGGGTCCGCCAGGGGTGGGCAAGTCGACCTCCACGGCAGCGCTGGTCTCGGCCTACCGGGAGGCAGGACACCGCGTCGGTGTGCTCGCGATCGACCCCTCCTCGCCGTTTTCCGGCGGTGCACTGCTCGGAGATCGCGTTCGGATGCAGGTGCACGCCACCGATCCGGGAGTGTTCATCCGCTCGATGGCCACCAGGGGACACCTGGGCGGGCTTTCCTGGGCGGCGCCGCAAGCCCTGCGGGTGCTGGACGCCGCCGGGTTCGATGTCATCCTCATCGAGACGGTGGGTGTCGGCCAGTCCGAGGTCGACGTGGTCTCACTCGCCGATACCACCCTGGTGTTGGTCGCACCCGGCATGGGCGACGGCATTCAGGCCGCCAAGGCGGGCATCTTGGAGATCGCCGACGTGTTCGTGGTGAACAAGGCCGACCGCGACGGCGCGGATCGCACGGCCCGCGAGCTCAAGCACATGATCTCGCTCGGGCGGCGCGAAATCAGCGGGCCAGCGTGGCGTCCGCCGGTGGTGCGGACCATCGCTGATCAGCGCAGCGGTATCGCCGACGTCATCGAAGCTATTGAGGCCCACCGTGATTGGTTGGTGACTCACGGCGCATTGGCGCGCAGGCGGCTGCATCGTGCGCAGACCGAGGTGGAGGCCATCGCAATGCAGACGCTTCGTGAGCGGATGGGCAATCTCGACGGCAGCTCCGCGTTGACCGCGCTGGCGCGTCGGGTGGCCGACGGTGATCTCGATCCCTACGCGGGCGCCGATGAGCTGGTGCGCACGCTCGACCACCAGGGTTGACGCCGAGGCGGAGCGCGGGTGACCGCCATCACCGGGCACACTTGAGGCATGCCTTCCGTAATTGACGTGAGTACGCCCGCCAGCAGGTTCCGACTCGTTGCCATTCTCGAGGCGATCTCGTGGGCGGGTCTGTTGACCGCGATGTTCTTCAAGTACGCGCTGCACAACGAAGCGGCGATGATGACCATGGGCATGATCCACGGCACCGTGTTCGTCGCCTACGTGGTGCTGGCGCTGCTGGCCAGCAAGCCGCTGGCGTGGAACCTCAAGGTGCTGGCCGTAGCCCTGGTGGCCAGCATTCCACCGTTCGGTTCGGTGGTGTTCGAACGCTGGGCGGCCGCCCACGGTCAACTGGGTGAGCTGTCGGTGGTCGAGCGTGCGGTGGAGGCGAGCCGGTGATCGTCGCCTTCAGCGTCAGCCCCACCGCGTGTGACGACACGGCCAGCGTGAGCGCCGCGGTCGCCGCCGCTGTGCGGGTGGTGCGGGAGTCCGGCCTGCCGCACGAGACCTCGTCGATGTTCACCTCCATCGAGGGCGAGTGGGACGAGGTGATGGACGTCGTCAAGCGGGCGGTTGCGGTGGTGTCCGACGCTTCACCGCGGACCTCCCTGGTGCTCAAGGCAGACATCCGCCCGGGGTATACCGGCCAGCTGAGCGCCAAGGTGCAGCGGGTGGAGGAACACCTCCGTCAGGCTTGAGCGAGCGAAGCGACGTGGGGGTGGTGCGTTGAGCGAGCGAAGCGACGTGGGGGTGGTGCGTTGAGCGAGCGAAGCGACGTCGGGTGCGTGCATAAGGAGACCCGTGCGGGCGCTCCGAGGTCCGACCGTGCCAGGATTGCAGTGTGACTCGACCAGGCTCCCGTCCCGTCCAGACCGCTGCCGCTATGTCCGGCGCCGTCGACCTCTCCGCGCTCAAGGCGCGCAGCGAAGCCGCAACGGCGCCGAGCGGAGTGCCCGGCGGGGCGGTCATCGAGGTGACCGAGGCGAACTTTCAGGCTGAGATCGTGGACCGGTCGATGCAGACGCTGGTGATCGTGGACCTCTGGGCCAGCTGGTGTGAGCCGTGCAAGCAGCTGTCGCCGGTGCTCGAACGCCTCGCTGCAGCCGGCGGCGGCGCGTGGACGCTGGCCAAGGTGGACGTCGACGCCCATCCGCGGATCGCGGAGCTGTTCGAGGTGAAGTCGTTGCCCACGGTGGTGGCGATCGCTGGAGGCCAACCGGTGCAGGCATTTTCCGGTGCGCAGCCCGAGGCGCAGATCACGCAGTGGATCGCCGGCCTGCTCAGCGCGCTCAAGGATCAGCTGCCAGGGACCGCTGCGCCGCAAGCAGCGGAAGAAGAGGACGCAGCGCCGCCGGCGGACCCGCGATTCGTGGCCGCTGAGCAAGCCCTCGAGGCGGGCGATTTCGACGCTGCGATCACCGCCTACCAACAAATCCTCGATGTGGAGCCGGGTAACGTGGACGCGGCGGCTGCGCAGGCTCAGGTGCGGTTCATGGCGCGCATCGAGTCGCTGCCTGACGACGCCGTCGCTCGTGCGGACGCCGCACCGACCGACATCCCGGCGCAGCTGGCGGCCGCGGACGCTGAGATCGCTGCTCAACAGGTCGAGGCGGCACTCAGTCGTCTGGTAGACACAGTGCGCCGGATTGCCGCTGCAGGCACGGACAGTGCGGCCGCGGACAAGGACACAGTGCGGTCTCGGCTGCTCAGCTTGTTCGAGCTCTTCGAGCCGGGAGATCCGATGGTGGTTGCGGCCCGGCGCAAGCTCGCCAGCGCGCTCTATTGACGCTCGCCGCTCAGCTGTAGCCGGAGGCGCACGCGCCGGCACCGTCGAGTACGCCGGTCCGGAACGCCTGCACCCGGGTGAAGCCGCTGGGAGCCTCCTTGCCGTTCACGTCGCTGGCCGCGAGCCCGTCGGTCAGCAGCCCGGACACCGCCTCATCGAGGTCACCGGGGGAGAGCTGGATGGAGCTGCCGCTGGCGGAGGTCGCCGCCGCATATCCGCCGGCATAGCACGCACTGCGTAGGCCAACGAGCTCGCCGGTGAGGTCGGCGCGGAGTCCCTTTTGTACCGAAAGTGTGTAGCGGGAGGCGAGCAGGACGAAGGCACTGAAGTCGCCGCTGATCGAACTCGGCAGGGCGCTGGCGTCGTCGGATTCCGGCTTCTTCGCCCGCTCGGCGAGGCCTGGCACATCCACCGTCACGGTGTTCGACGCCGGGCAGTAGGAGACCGGTGGAGTGGACTTCGCATCGGCGCAGGGCCCGGAACTGCCGAAACGCACCGCGGGCTCGGGCACGTGGTTGCCCGCAAAGCTCTGCTTGAGCGAAGCCACCACGGCGTTGATGGTGGTCTCGTTGATGGGGAGATCGCCGGTGTCGCCGCGGTCGCTGAACTGCGAGGGAAGCTGCTTGACCCGGTTACGCACCTCGTCGGTGGTGATGGCCACGCACCGGCCGGGACCATCGGAGAAGCCGAACTGAAAGGCGCTCACCCGGTCGAACGCCGAACCGTGCGCCCTCTGGTCGTCCAGGCTCGAGCCGGTCTGATCGCGCACGGCGACGGTGGTCGCCAGCACGGTGTTCAGGCCATCGGAGGTGTTCAGCGTGAAGTGCGTCGACTTACCTTCGGCTACCCACCGGATGAAGGCGCCGTCGAAGCAATCAGCCTGCTGTTCGAGGACAAGTCCGGGCGTGGACGACGGGTTGAGGTCTGCGCGGTGCTGAATCGCGTGGCCGTACTCGTGCGCGAGCACGCTGACTACGCCCATCGGCGTGAATTGGTCGTTGATCTCCGGGAGCAACTGACCGCGGTCCCAGGCGATGAGGTCGTCAGAATCGCAGTAGAATGCGTTCTTCAATCCGGCGAGGCTCCTGCCACATGCCTTGGATCGGGACTTCTCGGCAGAGTCGTAGGAGATCAAGGTCTGCACGGGGCGGAACGGAGTTGAGAACAGCTTGGGGTAGGTTTCCTGCCAGTAAAGCTGTAGGTCGGCGACGGAGTCGACGGCCAACTGGTCGATGGTGTCGCCGGTGCCGCCCTGGACCGGAAGGTCGGCGGGCGTGACGCGCGGCCGCAGCCCGTTGGGCCCGGTGGTCACCCGAAGCCCGCCGGCCATGCTTGGGTCGGCGTAGATGGACAGCGCCTTGCCGTTGATGACGCTCGAGCATCCTGCGGTGAGCGCCAGCGCCAGTACGAGCGCCCCCATCCCGACGATGCGGTGACCCATCCTGTGCATCCGGGCCATGCCCCCTCCGACATTCGCGTGGTGGGCAGAACCCTAGCCGTCGGCCACCAGCCAGAGCACTCCGGCCGGGGGGAGGCGCACGTCGGCCGATGCGGGCCTGCCGTGCCAGGAATGGTCAGTGGCGTGCACAATGCCCAGATTGCCCACACCCGAGCCGCCGTACACCTCCGCGTCGGTGTTCAGGGCTTCCCGCCACGGGCCTGCGAACGGAAGGCCGAGCCGGTAGCCTTCGTGGGGTTGGCCGGCAAAGTTGGCCACGCACACCAACACCGAGCCGTCCGAGCCGTAGCGCAGGAAGCTCAGCACGTTGTTCTCGGCGTCGTTGGCGTCGATCCAGGAGAAGCCCTCCGGCGCGGTGTCTTGCGTCCACAGCGCGGGCTCCGCGCGGTAGGTGGCGTTCAGATCGGTGACCATGCGCTGCACCCCACGGTGCAGCTGCCCATGCTCCGGGTCGGCGAGCAGCCCCCATTCCAGGCCACCCTTCTCCGACCACTCGCTGGGTTGGCCGAACTCGCTGCCCATGAACAGCAGCTGCTTACCCGGGTGGGCCCACATGAAGGCCAGCAGCCCGCGTAGTCCCGCCGCCTTGTTCCAGTCGTCACCGGGCATGCGCTGCCACAGTGACCCCTTGCCGTGCACCACCTCGTCGTGACTGATGGGCAGCACGAAGTTCTCGGTCCAGGCGTAGACCAGGGAGAAGGTCATGCCGTGGTGGTGATAGCTGCGGTGGATCGGGTCGTGCGCCAGATAGTCCAGCGTGTCGTGCATCCAGCCCATGTTCCATTTCATCCCGAAGCCGAGGCCCCCGAGATGGGTGGCGCGGGTGACGCCGGGCCAGGACGTGGACTCCTCGGCGATAGTGACCACTCCTGGGTGGTGCTTGTAGACGGTGGCGTTCATCTCCTGCAGGAAGGCCACCGCCTCCAGGTTCTCCCGGCCGCCGTGGATGTTCGGCTCCCACTGCCCCGGCTCTCGGGAGTAGTCCAGGTAGAGCATGGAGGCCACAGCGTCCACCCGCAGCCCGTCGATGTGGAACTCCTCCAGCCAGTACAGGGCGTTGGCGACGAGGAAGTTGCGCACCTCGCTGCGGCCGAAGTCGAAGACGTAGGTGCCCCAGTCCCGCTGCTCGCCCCTGCGCGGGTCGGCGTGCTCGTACAGGGCGGTACCGTCGAAACGAGCGAGCGCCCAGGCGTCCTTCGGGAAGTGCGCGGGCACCCAGTCCACCAGCACCCCGATGCCTGCCGCATGCATCGCGTCCACGAAGGCCTTGAACTCATCCGGTGAGCCGAACCGTGAGGTCGGGGCGAAGTAGGAGGTGACCTGATAGCCCCAGGAGCCACCGAAGGGGTGCTCGGCCACCGGCAGCAGCTCGATGTGGGTGAAGCCGGTCTCCCGCACGTAGGCGACCAGGTGCTCGGCCAGCTCCAGGTAGCTCAGACCCGGCCGCCAGGAACCGAGGTGTACTTCGTAGGCGCTCATCGCCTCGGCGTGCGGAGCGCCGGTGGCCCGTTTGCTCAGCCACGCCTGATCATTCCACGCGTAGCTGCTGGTGTGCACCACGGACGCCGTGGCCGGGGGCACCTCGGTGGCGAAGGCCATCGGGTCGGCCTTGTTCACCACGCTGCCGTCCGCACCGTGCACCCGGAATTTGTAGCGCGTGCCTTCGGAGAGACCGGGCACGAACACCTCCCACACCCCGGTAGAACCCAGTGCGCGCATGGGGGTAGCCCGGCCCGACCAGCCGTCGAAGTCGCCCACCACCGAGATACCCTGCGCGTTGGGCGCCCACACCGCGAATGAGACGCCGCGAACCGTCCCGTCCGGGGTGTCGTAGCTGCGCACATGGGCGCCAAGTGCCTCCCACAGCCGTTCGTGGCGGCCTTCCACCACCAGGTGCAGGTCCACCTCGCCCAGTGTCGGCAGGAACCGGTAGCCGTCGGCGACCACATGGGTGTCGCTGCCGTTGGTGTCGCTGCCGTAGGTCACCACCAGGCGGTAGTCGGCGAGGTCGCTCACCGGGACGAGTGCGCCGAACAGGCCGCCATCGAGATGCTCCAGCGGGTGGTCCGTCGTCCCGATGCGCGCCGCCACGCTGAGGGCATCGGGTCGCAGGGCCCGAATCACCGTGCCCTTCGAGTGCGGGTGGGCGCCCAGCACCGAGTGCGGGTCGTGGTGGGTCCCGGCCAGCAACCGCGCGAGATCATCGGCCTCCGGGCGTGCCGGGTTGCGGGTCGCGGGGCTGCTCATGTGGGGTCCTTTTCTGGGCGGGATGCGGTGCCACGCGGCGCGGGTGTGGTGGTGAGACGGCGAATGGCCCGCAGCGGGATGTCCAACCAGCTCGGTCGGTTCTGCGCTTCGTACCCGGCCTCGTAGATGGCCTTGTCCAATTCGTAGGCGCGCAGCAGCGCGGGGTGGGCGCGTGGGTCGAGGCCGGTGACCGCGGTGTAGCCGTCGCAGAACGCGGCGATGTTGCGCTGGGCCCACTCGCGGGCACGGAACTCCAACTGCGTGCGCGCCCCCGAGGACGCGCCGTCGTGCAACTGGTGAAACGCTGCGTAGTCGAAGGACCGCAGCATCCCCGCCACGTCGCGAAGTACGCTGTCGGGCTGCCGTCGATCGGCGAGCGACTTGGCGGGCTCTCCCTCGAAGTCGATGAGTAGCCACTGTCGTGGGGTGCGCAGCAGCTGACCCAGATGCAGGTCGCCGTGCACGCGCTGCACCATCGGCGGGTGTTCGTTGTGCTGCGCGGCGAGAAACACCTCGCGGGCGGGGGCGGCGAACTCGGCGAGGGCGGGCACCAGCACCGTAGCCTCGCCCAGGCGGGTGAGCATGGCGGGCACTGGACTGTCGTCGGGTCCTGGCCGGGCCGTGCCCAGCTCGGTGGCGAGCGCGGCGTGCGCGTGCGCCAGCGCCGCGCCGATCCGGTGCGCCTCGTCGGCGAAGTCGGTGCCGACCTCCTCCGCGTGCAGGTCGGCCTCGGCGAAGAGGTCGCGCACGCTGGTCAGCGCCATCCGCCAGCCGTCGGCGCTGTTGGCGGCGAAGTCCTGGGCCATCGCCAGGGTGGTGGGCTCACCGCGCACCGATCCCTCCAGCCAGGCACGTACCGGGGCGATGCACTCGCAGCCGGCCGATGCCAACGCCCGGTGCAGCTCCAGGTCGGGGTTCAGACCGGGGGAGACGCGCCGGAAGACCTTGAGCAACAACTGCTCGGCGAGCACCACGGAGGTGTTGGACTGTTCGGCACTGAGCGCGCGACCCGCCATGCCGTGGGCGAGGGTGACGCCGTCCTCGGTGCGAAAGTGCAGGTCGCCGACGGAGGTGCCGGCGGCGAGGGCGTCGGCCAGCACAGTGATGGCTGTCGGGTCGCGCAGTGCGTCGTAGGCGATCCACCCCGCGGGATCCAGGCCCTCGTGCTCCGGCAGCATCGCCGCAGCGAGCTCCGGCTGCGGGTGGGACCGCCACGCCAGCGGAACCTGGAAGATCTGCTGCGGTGCGCCGCTGAGCTCGGCCGTGATCAGCAGGTGCTCCACCCGGAGCTCGGGGTCCTCGTGCAGCACCTCGCGGGCCAACACCTCGACCCCAAGGACGGCGTGGCTCAACGCGCCGAACCACCGCTGCGTCGGCAGCCACCGGCCGAGGGCGTCGGACAACGGGTCGGTCATGACTGCACCGCCTCGTGGGCTTCGGAGATATCACCGTGAGCTGTCTCCTGATCGCGAGCGGACTGATCGTGGGCGGCCGGATCCGGTTGCAAAGCGAACCAGAGGAACCCGTGGCCGGGCAGGGTGACCATGTAGTCCGCCGTACCAATCGCCGGAAAAGGCACCGATCCGGTGAGCTCCACCGGGATGCGCCCGCTGAACATCGACAGGTCCAGCTGTACCGCCTGCGGAAAGCGGGACAGGTTGTTGACACACAGGATGACGTCGCTGAGCTGGGCGGGCGCGGCGGGTCCGGCCTCGGAGGAGGCGAGCTCGCGCAGGTAGGACAGCACGCTCGGGTTGGCGCTACCCAGTTCGGTGAACGTGCCCAGACCGAACGCCGGATGCTGCTTGCGCACCTCGATCATCCGCCGGGTCCAGTGCAGCAGCGTGTTGGTGGAACCCATCTGTTGTTCCACGTTGACGGCCTGGTAACCATAGGTCGGGTCCAGGATGACCGGCAAGTACATCCGCGCCGGGTCGGCCCGGGAGAAGCCGGCGTTGCGGTCCGGGGTCCACTGCATGGGGGTGCGCACCGCGTCCCGGTCGCCCAACCAGATGTTGTCGCCCATCCCGATCTCGTCGCCGTAGTACAGCACCGGGGAGCCGGTGAGGCTGAGCAGCAGGGCGGTGAACAGTTCCAGTTGGTTGCGGTCGTTTTCCAACAGCGGAGCCAGCCGGCGACGGATGCCGATGTTCGCCTTCATCCGTGGATCCTTGGCGTACTCGGCGTACATGTAGTCCCGCTCCTCGTCGGTGACCATCTCCAGGGTCAGCTCATCGTGGTTGCGCAGGAAGATGCCCCACTGGGCGGAGCTGGGGATGTCCGGGGTCTGGGCCAGGATCTCCGAGATCGGGAAGCGGCTCTGCCGGCGTACCGCCATGAAGATCCGCGGCATCAGCGGGAAATGGAACGCCATGTGGCACTCGTCGCCGGCGTCGGGCTCACCGAAGTACGCCACCACGTCGGTGGGCCACTGGTTGGCCTCGGCCAGCAGCACCCGGCCGGGGTACTCGCTGTCGATCACCTTGCGGCACTTCTTCAGGAAGGCGTGCGTCTCGGGCAGGTTCTCGCAGTTGGTGCCCTCCCTGGCGAACAGGTACGGCACGGCGTCCAAGCGGAAGCCGTCGATGCCCAGATCGAGCCAGAAGCGCAACACGTCGATCATCGCTTCTTGCACCTCGGGGTTGTCGTAATTGAGGTCGGGCTGGTGGGAGAAGAAGCGGTGGAAGTAGTACTGCCTGCGCACCGGGTCCCACGTCCAGTTCGAGTTCTCCGTGTCCACGAAGATGATGCGGGCGTCCGGGTAGCCGGTGTCGTCGTCGGCCCACATGTAAAAGTCGCCGTAGGGGCCGTCGGGGTCGCGGCGGGACTCCTGAAACCACTGGTGGGTGTCGGAGGTGTGGTTCATCACCAGGTCGGTGATGATCCGAATGCCCCGCCGGTGCGCCTGATCGAGCACGTACACGAAGTCGTCCACAGTGCCGAACTCGGGTAGCACCGCTCGGAAGTCGCGGATGTCGTAGCCGCCGTCGCGCAACGGCGAGTCGTAGAACGGCGGCAGCCACAGGCAGTCCGCACCGAGCCAGGACATGTAGTCCAGCTTGTCGGCCAGGCCCCGCAGGTCGCCCGTGCCGTCGCCGTCGGAGTCGTTAAACGCGCGGACGAGCACTTCGTAGAACACCGCCCGCTTGAACCAATCGGTGTCGACCTGCAGCGAGCGCGCGTGCGCGAAGTCGTCCGCACTCGCCTCGTGCAGGTGTCCATCCGCCTCGGCGACAGCGCTACCGTCCAGATCCGTGCTCAACGTCGTGCTCTCCTCGGGTGTTCGGGGGTACTCGGGTGTAGTGGTCATCGTCGGTAGTTTCAAGGTCGACGGGCGACGAGCTCGCGGGCCGATTGCGACAGGTGCGGCAGCGCCAGCACGTGGGTGACGGTCCGCCACGGTTCCAGTCGGACGTAGTTGGACTGGCCCCACTGGTAGTACTCCCCGGTCACCTCGTCGTGCACGGTGAATCGGTCCTGCCACTCATGGCCCAACGCGGGCTGGTCCAGCCACACCGTTCCCTCCTCGGGTCCGAAGGGGTTGAGGCTCACCACCACCAGCACGCAGTCCCCGCTGACCGGGTCGACTTTGGAGTAGGCAAGCAGTGCGTCGTTGTCCACCGCGTGAAAGTGCAGCGTCCGTTGCTGTTGCAGCGCGGGGTGCGCGCGACGGATGTGGTTGAGCGAGGTGATGAACGGCTGCAGGGATTCACCCCTTTCCAGCGCGCCGGCGAAGTCACGCGGGCGAAGTTGGTATTTCTCTGAGTCGAGGTACTCCTCGCTGCCCTCGCGCACGGCCTGGCCCTCGTAGAGTTCGAAACCGGAGTACACCCCCCAGGTGGGGGACAGTGTGGCGGCGAGCGCGGCCCGGATCGCGAACATGCCCGGGCCGCCGTGCTGTAGCGACTCGTGCAAGATGTCCGGCGTGTTGACGAACAGGTTCGCCCTGGCCACGTCGGCCTTGTCGGTGATCTCTCGGCCGAACTCCTCGAGCTCCCTCCTTGCCGTCCGCCAGGTGAAGTAGGTGTAGCTCTGGGTGAAGCCGAGCTGTCCAAGGCCGTAGAGCCGGGCGGGGCGGGTGAATGCCTCGGCGAGAAACAGCACGTCGGGATCGGTGCCCTTCACCTCGCCGATGAGCCATTCCCAGAAGTTCGGGGGCTTGGTGTGCGGGTTGTCCACTCGGAAGATCCGAACCCCGTGGTTCATCCAGTGTCGAACCACCCGCAGCACCTCGACGTAGAGAGCCTCGGGGTCGTTGTCAAAGTTCAGTGGGTAGATGTCCTGATACTTTTTGGGCGGGTTCTCCGCGTAGGCGATGGTCCCGTCGGGCAGCACCGTGAACCACTCGGGGTGCTGCGCCGCCCAGGGATGGTCCGGTGCGCATTGCAGCGCGAGGTCCAGGGCCACCTCCATGTCCAGCTCCCGCGTGCGGGCCACGAAGGCGTCGAAGTCTTCGATGGTGCCCAGTGCGGGATGCACGGCGTCATGTCCACCCTCGACCGAGCCGATGGCCCACGGGGAGCCGACGTCCTCCGGCCCAGGAGTCAGGGTGTTGTTCGGTCCCTTGCGGTTGACCGCCCCGATGGGGTGGATCGGCGGTAGGTACACCACGTCGAAGCCCATCTCCGCGACACGAGGCAGCTCGTGCTGGGCGGTGGCGAAGGTGCCATGAACTGGTTGCTCGGCAGCATCGAGGCCGCCGGTGGAACGCGGGAAGAACTCGTACCAGGAACCGAACTGCGCACGGGTGCGATCCACCCAGATCTGCTGGACCTTTCCGCGGGTGATCAGCTGCCGCAGCGGGTCGCGCCGCAACAGCTCGGTGACCTCCGCGGAGAACGCGGGAGCGATCCGCTCGGCGACCGACGCCTCGCTGCGGAGCGCCTGCGCAGCGTGTAGGACACGATCGCGTCCGGTCCGGCTCACCTTGTGCGAGGCATCGATGAGCAACGCGGCGCCGATCTCCAGGTCGTTGGCCAGTTCGGCGGCGCTCTGCCCGACGCCGACCTTCGCGTTGACGGCGTGGCGCCAGGTGGCGATCGGATCACTCCACGCGTCCACGCGGAAGGTCCACAGGCCCGGGACGTCGGCGCGGAGCAGGGCGTGGAAACGGTCCGGCTCAGGCCCCTCCACCATGGCCACCTGCATAGCGGCCCCGGCGCCGGGGCCGCGCCACACCACGGTGGCCGCCACGGCGTCGTGCCCCTCCCGCCACACCGTCGCGGAGATCGGAATGACCTCACCCACCACCGCCTTGGCCGGATGGCGACCGCACGCAACCACGGGTGCCACGTCGTCGATGCCAAGCCGACCAGTCACGTTGTTCGCTCCGTCCAGAAGGGGTGATCAGTGCGGGTGCGCCACCTACCCTGCCGGGCAGCGGCGCGCAGCGCTAGCCCAAGGATTCGCGATGCACTCGGTATCGTTGCCGGCTGTGAAAGCCCTTCGTCGATTCACCGTCCGAGCCCACCTTCCCGCGCGGCTGGCCGCGCTGGGGCAGCTGTCGATGAACCTGCGCTGGTCATGGCATCCACCGACCCAGGATCTCTTCGCCGAGATCGACCCCGTTCGGTGGGAGGCGTGTCGCCGCGATCCGGTGCGGCTACTCGGTGACGTGCCCGGGGCCCGCCTTGACGAGTTGGCCGAAGATGAGGGATTTACCACAAGGCTGGACGCACTCGCCTCCGAATTGCATCGCTACCTCGATCAGCCGCGGTGGTACCAGGAGCAGGAGCAGGCGCTACCGAGCGGTGTCGGATACTTCTCGATGGAGTTCGGCGTCAGCGAGGTTTTGCCCAACTACTCCGGCGGCCTAGGGGTGTTGGCGGGAGACCACCTCAAGGAGGCCTCCGACCTCGGCGTGCCGCTGGTGGCTGTGGGACTGCTCTACCGGTCGGGTTATTTTCGCCAGTCGTTGTCCGCCGAGGGCTGGCAGCTCGAGCACTACCCGTCCCTGGATCCTCAGGGCCTGCCGTTGCAGCTGCTCACCGGGGCTGACGATGCGCCGGTGTTGGTGCACGTAGCGATGCCGGGCGATCGCGTGCTGCTGGCGCGGGTGTGGATTGCGCAGGTTGGACGGGTTCCGCTGCTGCTGTTGGACTCCGACATCGGGGAGAACGACCCGGAGCTTCGAGCGGTGACCGACCGGCTCTACGGCGGGGACCAGGACCACCGGATCAAGCAGGAGATCTTGGCCGGCGTCGGCGGGGTGCGTGCCGTGCGGGCTTACTGCGACGCGACGGGCCGCCCGCAGCCCGAGGTGTTCCACACCAATGAGGGCCACGCCGGCTACCTGGGCCTGGAGCGCATCCGCGAGCTGGTCACCGAACAGCGGCTGGACTTTGACACCGCACTCACCGCGGTGCGCGCGGGCACGGTGTTCACTACGCATACCCCGGTGCCTGCCGGCATCGACCGCTTCCCCGTCGACCTGGTTCGGCACTACTTCGGAGGACAGGACGTGGACTCCGCACTGCTGCCGGGGCTGCCCCTGGAGCGCATCCTCGCATTGGGCGCAGAGGTGGACCCGCAAATGTTCAACATGGCACACATGGGGTTCCGGCTGGCCCAGCGCGCCAACGGGGTGTCCAAGCTGCACGGCGAGGTGAGCCGCGGAATGTTCGCCGAGCTCTGGCCGGGGTTCGACTCCGCCGAGGTGCCGATCGGCTCGGTCACCAACGGGGTGCACGCGCCCACGTGGGCGGCGAGGGAATGGTTCGAGCTCGCGGAACGGCTCGTCGGGCCCGAGCGTGTCTCGGCGGCACTGGTCGCCGCGCCGGGCGGGACACCGTGGGACGTGCTGAACGAGGTTCCTGCTGAGCAGCTGTGGAACATGCGGACGCACCTTCGCGGGCAACTGGTCGAGGAGGTCCGCAGGCGGGTCAAGGCCTCGTGGCGGGAGCGGGGGGCGACCGAGTCCGAGCTGGGCTGGATCGCGCAGGTTTTCGACCCCGACGTGCTCACCGTGGGCTTCGCCCGCCGGGTGCCGACCTACAAGCGGTTGACGCTGATGCTGCGCGATCCCGAACGCCTGCGCGCGATGTTGCTCGACCCCGTGCGCCCGGTGCAGCTGGTCATCGCCGGAAAGAGTCACCCGGCCGACGACGGCGGCAAGGCCCTCATCCAGCAGATTGTCCGCTTCGCCGACTCCCACGATGTCCGTCACCGCATCGTGTTTTTGCCGGACTACGACATGTCCATGGCCCGCTACCTGTACTGGGGCTGCGACGTGTGGTTGAACAACCCGCTGCGCCCGTTGGAGGCCTGTGGGACCTCCGGGATGAAGTCGGCGCTGAACGGTGGACTCAACCTCTCGATCCGCGACGGGTGGTGGGACGAGATGTTTGACGGGGAGAACGGTTGGGCGATCCCCACTGCGGACGGCGTGATCGACGAGCAACGGCGCGACGAACTCGAGGCCACGGGTATGTACGAGCTGCTGGAGCGTGCGGTGCTGCCCCGCTATTACGACCGGGGGGCCGACGGTGTCCCGGCGCGGTGGGTGGAGATGGTGCGGCACACCCTGCGTGAGCTGGCGCCGCAGGTGCTCGCCTCCCGGATGGTGCGCGAGTACGTGCTCGGGGCCTACCAGCCTGCGGCCGCCGCGGCCCAGCAGCTCAACCGCGACGTATTCCGCGGCGCGCACGAGCTGGCCCGCTACCGCCACATTGTGGAGACAGCGTGGCCGCGGGTGCGGGTGGCCAGAGTAGATGCTTCCGGGCTGCCTGATGCCCCCGTGATCGGTGCGGAGATGACGCTGCACGCCACGGTGGAGCTGGCTGGGCTGTCGGTGGGCGACGTGCTGGTGCAAGCCGTGCTCGGCCGCGTCGGCTCGGACGACGAGCTGCGCGATCTGCGGATCGTGGACATGGCGCACGTCGGCGGCGCGGGTGACGGGTCGGGCGCGGAGGCGTTCGAGCTGCGCATCCCCTTGCCGCATTCCGGCGCCGCCGGGTACACCGTGCGTGTGCTGCCCCGTCACCCGCTGCTGTCCGGCCCCGGGGAGTTGGGTCTGACGGCTTGTGCGTGAAAAGTGTCCGCCGGCGGACACTTTTCACGCACGGGCGCGCAGCGCCCACACCGTGCAGCCGGGCAGAGGCACCGTGGCACCCCCGCAGTAGGACCGTGTGTCGGCGGAGGCGCCGGTCGGGGTTCCGGTGTCCAGCACCAGTTCCAGCGCTCCCACGTCCGCGAGGGTGATCTCGGCGTCGGCACCCGCGTGCAGCACCAGCAGCCAGTTGCAATCACGCAGCGAGTCCCCGTTGCGGTTGTGCGAGCGCACGTCCGAGCCGTCCACCCACATCTGCAGGGTGCGCCGCGAGGGGTCGTGCCAGTCGGCGTCGGCGAGCTCGCGCCCGTCGGCGCCGAACCACACCAGGTCGGGCCGCCCGGACAGGGTGTCGCGACCCTCGAAGAACTCGGGCTGGCGCAGCGCCGGGGCGTGGCTGCGCAGCGCCACCAGCCGACGGAAGAACTCCAGCAGCTGCAGATCGGCGCCAACCCAGTCCAGCGCCCATGGCGCGGTGGCATCGACCGGTGCGCAGTAGGCGTTGTTGTTCCCGCCCTGGGTGTGGCCCAGCTCGTCGCCGGCCAGCAGCATCGGTGTACCCGTGGACAGCAGCAGCGTCGCGGCCAACGCTCGGACGTGACGGGCCCGTGCGGCCAGTACTGCCATGCTGTCGGTCGCGCCCTCCACGCCGTGGTTGGCGGAGTGGTTGGCGTCGCTGCCGTCCCGGTTGTGTTCGCCGTTGGCGGTGTTGTGCTTGCGCTCGTAAGACACGGCGTCGCGCAGGGTGAAACCGTCGTGCGCGGTGACGAAGTTGATGCTGGCCCATGGGCGGCGTCCGCTCGTCGCGTAGAGGTCCGACGATCCCGAGAGCCGAAACGCCAGCTCGCCCAACGGCACAGCAGTACGCCAGAAGTCCCGCGCGGCATCGCGGTAGCGGTCGTTCCACTCGGAGAACTGCGCACCGAATCCGCCGAGCTGATAGCCCGGTTCGGTCGCGTCCCACGGCTCGGCGATGAGCTTGCGCTGGCTGAGCACCGGGTCGGCGGCGATGGCGGTGAGCAACGGCGCGCGCGGGTCGAACCTGCCGCCGTGCGGCCGTCCCAGCGCACTGGCCAGGTCGAAGCGGAAGCCGTCCACGCCCATCTCCTGGGCCCAGTAGCGCAGCGAGTCCAGCACCAGCCGCACCACCATCGGCGAGGCGGGATCGAGGGTGTTGCCGCAGCCCGTGAGGTCGAGCAGCCGGCCGTCCGGGGAGTGCAGGTAGTACCCGCCGGGGTCCAGACCCCGCAGGCTCAGCACAGGGCCGTCCGCGTCGCCCTCGCAGGTGTGGTTGTAGACGACGTCCAGGACCACTTCGATGCCCGCGGAGTGCAGCGCGGCGACCATGGTGCGGAACTCAGTGATCTCGGCGCCTGGGTTGCTCGCGTAACCGGGATGCGGGGCGAAGTAGGCGAGGGTGGAGTAGCCCCAGTGGTTGCGCATTCCTCTGGCGCGCAGCGACTCTTCGTCGCGGAAGGCGTGCACGGGCAGTAGCTCCACCGCACTCACCCCGAGGCTCAGCAAGTGCTCGACGGCCGCCGGGTGGGCGAGCCCGAGATAGGTACCCCGCAGTGCGGCGGGAATCTGCGGATGCGCGGCGGTGAACGAACCGACGTGGAGCTCGTAGAGCACCGTCTCCTCCCACGGCACCTGCGGCGCCACGCCGGTGTCTGCTCCGCCCGGGGCCGTCACCACCGCGACCCCACCGCGCACCTGGCGTGCGTAAGGATCCAGCAGCAGCACCGCTGGATCGCCGGAGGGCCCGTGCACCCGGTAGCCGTAGCGTTGACCCGCGCCGATGCCGTCCACTGCGCCGCCGACCACGGTGCCGTGCCACACCCCGTAGGTCCGCTCGGTCAGGTCGATACAGCGTTCTCCGGATGCGGCGTCGAGCAGACACAGCTGAACCCTTTCCGTGTCAGCGCAGGCCACGGCAAAGCGGGTGCCTTCGCCATGCGGGTGGGCGCCGAGGGGGAACGGCGACCCGGGACGGGTTGAGGTTTCGCGCGACACGCAGGCATCCTGCCCTGTCGTCGCAAACGGCGTGCGACAAGATGGTGCGGTGGCGCAACCGGATCCCGACCTCTTGGTGGATTTCGCTGGGGTGAGCCTTCGTCGCGGTTCGACGACCCTGCTCGGCCCGCTGGACTGGCAGGTGGAGCTCGACGAGCGCTGGGTCATCCTGGGCCCCAACGGTGCCGGCAAGACTTCGCTGCTCCGACTGGCGTCCGCGGAACTGCATCCGACCAGCGGATCGGCGCACCTGCTCGGTGAGGTCCTGGGTCAGACCGACGTCTTCGAGCTGCGTCCCCGGATCGGGTTGTGCTCGGCGGCGCTGGCCAACCGGGTACCCGGCCAGGAGCTGGTGCGGGATCTGGTGATCTCCGCCGGATACGCCGTACTCGGCCGGTGGCGCGAGACCTACGACGAGATGGACACCAGCCGGGCCGACTCACTGCTGGGCACGGTCGGGGCCGCTCACCTGGCGACGCGTACCTTCGGCACGCTGTCGGAAGGCGAACGAAAGCGGGTGCTGATCGCCCGTGCGCTGATGACCGACCCCGAGCTACTGCTGCTCGACGAACCCGCTGCGGGCTTGGACCTAGGCGGTCGGGAGGACCTGGTGTACCGGCTCTCCGAGCTGGCAGAGGACCCTGATGCGCCCGCGTCGGTCCTGGTGACCCACCACGTCGAGGAGATACCCCCCGGCTTCACCCACGCACTGCTGCTGCGCGAGGGCCAGAAGGTAGCCGCCGGGCTGCTGCAGGACGTGATCACCGCGGAAGCGTTGAGTGAGACCTTCGGTGCCCCCATCGCGCTGGACCAGATCGACGACAGGTACTTCGCCCGCCGAGCGTGAGCGAGCAATGACTCCCGAGCGTGAGCGAGCAGTCAATCCGGAGCCTGAGCGGTAGCGTTGCCCCCATGGCTGAATTCGTGACACTCGAAGTCCAGGACGGCATCGGTACCATCCGGCTGGCGCGCCCACCGATGAACGCGGTGAACGCGACGCTGCACCGGGAGCTGCGCGCCGTGGCCGAGGAGGCTGACCAGCGCGCCGACGTCCGCGCCGTGATCGTCTACGGCGGCGAGAAGGTGTTCGCCGCGGGCGCGGACATCAAGGAGATGGTGACCCGCTCGTATGCCGACATGGCCGCCGACGGGGGTCAGCTCAGCCTGTCTTTTGCCGCAGTGGCGGCGATCAGCAAGCCGACGGTGGCGGCCATCACCGGCTACGCCCTGGGCGGGGGCATGGAGCTGGCGTTGTGCTGTGACCGGCGGATCGCCGGGGACAACGCCAAGGTCGGGCAGCCGGAATTGTTGCTCGGTATCATTCCCGGCGCTGGGGGGACGCAGCGGCTGGCGCGGCTGATCGGCCCGAGTAAGGCCAAGGACATCATCTACACCGGCCGCTTCGTCGGCGCCGAGGAGGCGATGCGCATCGGCATGGTGGACGAGGTGGTCGCCCCCGACGACGTGTACGAAGCCGCGAAGCGTTGGGCCGGGCAGTTCACCGCCGCCGCCGCCCGCGCGTTGGCCGCCGCCAAGGCAGCGATCGACAGTGGTCTGGACGGTGACCTGGCCAGTGGGCTCAAGCTCGAGGTGCACCTGTTCGCGGCGGGCTTCGCCACCGAGGACCAGCGCATCGGCATGGAGTCGTTCATCGCCGACGGGCCGGGCAAGGCGAAGTTCACCGGCAAGTAGGGCCGCGCTGCGGAGTACCCCGACGAGGCCTGTGCAGCGACACCAGTATTATTGCGCGAGTCGCCCAGCCGCAGGTGCACGCGGAACTCACCCGACTGGGTCGGTTGGGGCTCTTGGCGACCTGTGCCACCGTCGACCTGGAAGTCGGGTACTCCGCGCGCGACCCCGCCGCGTATGCGGCAGCCGCACGCCGACGTACGACCGGCGTTACGGATCTGCCACTGCTTCCGGAGATCGGTGTGCGGGCCCGCGCTGTACAAGCAATGCTCGCCCGCCTCAGTCAGCACCGCGCCGCAGGAATCGTCGACCTGCTCACTGCGGCAATCGCCGAGCACCACCAGGCCGTGGTTCTGCACTACAACAGCGACTTCGAGCACATCGCCGTGGTCAGCGGGCAACAGACGGCGTGGGTGGCGCCACACGGGACCGCAGGCTGAATGCCGGCGTGAACCCTGCTGCGGGCACGAGCGACGTGGCACTTAGGCTGTCCTTCATGTCAGCCAGTTCCTCCGTTGCGAGCACCGACCCGGCACCGAACCCGCACGCCAGCGCCGAGCAAGTACAGGCCGCGTACTCCGACACCAAGCTCGCGCAGGTGCTTTACCACGATTGGGAAGCGGGCACCTACGACGACAAGTGGTCGATCTCCTACGACCAGCGTTGCAACGACTACGCGCGCGGCCGGTTCAATGCCGTCGTGCCTGCTGAGGTCCAGGCCGAGCACGTGCCGTACGAGCGTGCCCTAGAGCTGGGTAGCGGCACCGGCTTCTTCCTGCTCAACCTGATGCTCAGTGGTGTCGCCAAGCGCGGCTCGGTCACCGACTTGTCGCCGGGCATGGTTGAGGTGGCGCTACGTAACGCACAGTCGCTGGGCCTGGACGTCGATGGCCGCGTCGCCGACGCCGAGACCATCCCCTACGCGAATGACACCTTCGATCTCGTAGTGGGACATGCTGTGCTGCACCACATCCCGAACGTGGAGCAGGCACTCGCCGAGTGCTTGCGGGTGCTGAGGCCCGGTGGCCGCCTCGTCTTCGCCGGTGAGCCCACCACCATCGGACACCGTTACGCACGACTGTTGGGACGGGCGACGTGGGAAACCGCCACCCGACTGACCAAGCTGCCTGCGCTGGCGTCGTGGCGCAAGCCCCAGGCCGAGTTGGACGAGTCCTCGCGGGCGGCCGCGCTCGAAGCCGTCGTCGATCTGCACACCTTCGACCCCGGCGAGCTGGAGCGGATGACGCTGCGCGCAGGGGCGATCGAGGTGCACGCAGCCACCGAGGAGTTCGCCGCGGCCTTGCTGGGCTGGCCGATGCGCACGCTGGAGGCCGCGGTGCCCGCCGGAAAGCTCGGCGTGCGGTGGAACTTCTTCGCCTTCAAAAGTTGGCAGCGGCTGTCCGCACTCGATGAGGTGGTGCTGAACAAAGTATTGCCGCGCAACGTGTTTTACAACGTGCTGATCACCGGAGTTAAGCCCGCAGGACCTGTCAGCCTGTAGTGGGTTACGGGTTCGACCTTGCGGAGGTTGCTTTTCTCCGGTCGACCGATGGCCGGGTTGCACTCGAGCTGGCCGACGGGCTTCCGTTGAGCGTTGGCACGCGTCTTGCCGATGTGGCGGCGGTGCGCGAGATTGCCGGTGGTCGGGGCGCCGCCGTGGTGGAGACGGCGCTGTTGCGACGCCGCGCCGCCAGCAAGCTCGAGCACGCCGCCGACTGGTTGTTCACCGACGACGCGCTCCAGCAGGCCACCCCGACCGCAGTAGCCGCGCACCGTGCGCAGCGCCTCGCCGGTCGTGACGTGCACGACGTCACCTGCTCCATCGGTGCGGAGCTCAGCGCGTTGGCCCCGGTGGTACGCCGCCTGATCGGCTCCGATCTCGACCCGGTGCGCTTGGCGATGGCCGCGCACAACCTGCCCCACGTGACGCTGGCCCGCGCCGACGCACTGGCCCCGGTCACCCGCGGCACCGCGGTGGTGGCCGATCCCGGACGACGCGCAGGGGGCAAGCGGCGTCACGATCCCGCAGCACTGCAGCCGCCGCTGCCCGCCCTGCTGCACACCTATGCCGATCGTGACCTGGCCGTCAAATGCGCGCCGGGTCTGGACTTCGGCGCGTTGGCGTGGGCGGGCGAGGTGGAGCTGGTGTCCCTGGACGGCGGGGTCCGTGAGGCGTGTTTGTGGTCGGCTGGCCTGTCCGACGGGGTACTTCGCCGCGCCACGGTGCTGTCTGCGACGGCGCCCGGCTGGACGGTGACCGACCGGGACCCCGACGATGCACAGGTGCGTCCGCCAGGGGAGTGGATCATCGACCCGGACGGCGCCGTGGTGCGCGCCGGTCTGGTGCGCCACTACGGGGCCCGCCATGGTTTGGGCCAGCTCGACCCGCGGATCGCCTACCTCACCGGAGACGTTGCGCCAGAGGGTATTCGGGCATTCCGGGTACTCGAGCACGGCCGCTACACCGAGTCGTCGCTGCGCCAGGCCCTGCATCGTCACGGCGCCGCCTCGGTGGAAATTCTGGTGCGTGGTCTGGACCTTGATCCTGCGGTGTTGCGGCCACGGCTGAAGATCCGTGGCGGGACGGCGGCGCTCAGCGTGATCCTGACCCGAATCGGCAGGACGCCAACGGCGTTTGTGTGCATCGCACACCGCACCTGAACGGTCTCAGCTGATCCGGGCGCCATCAGGGACCTGGTGATCGAAGGCCGCCAGCACCACCCGATGGTGTTCGTCGTAGGCGCCGAGGACGAGCACCTCGGATGAGACGCCCGCGACCCGTTTGGGCGCGAGGTTGCAGACGCACAGCACCTGTCGGCCCAGGAGTTCGGTGGCGTCGTAGCGCTGGGTGATCTGCGCGCTGGACGTCTTGGTGCCCAGCGGGCCGAGGTCGATACGCAACACGTAGGCGGCCACGCGTGCCTTGGTGTTGGGCGTCACCCCGGTAATGGTTCCGACGCGGAGTTCCACTCGCTCGAAGTCGTCGTACTCGATGTTCTCGTTGCGCACGGTCTCCATCGTCTCAGGTAATCGTCAAGAAAGGGCAATGAGTGAGTAATACGCGTATGTTCATTCTTCGGGTCTGCTGTGAGTAAGGCGCTTGACCTAGGTATTTGGCAATCAAACGCCATTTCCGCTCGTAGTGTCGGTCCTGTCGACCACGCTGCGGAAAGGCCCCCACATGCGTCACCGTAAGTTCGCGATCAACGGCAGCCTTGGTGCGGCTGTTGTTGTCCTCGCGGCATTGGGGTACTTCACGGTCACCAGCTCGGACAGCTTCACGTCCACCGGCGTCCGTACCGCCACCGTCGGTCAGGGCGATGTCACGGCCGCGGTCTCCACCACCGGCAACATCACGTCCGCCATGAATCTCGGGGTGTCGTTCACCGACTGCGCCGGGGCGCTCACAGCCATCGACGTCAAGCCAGGACAGGTGGTCACCCAGGGACAGCCGTTGGCGACGGTCGACCCCACGAAGGCGCAGACCGCGTTGGCCAACGCTCAGTCGCTACTGGCCGCGGCGCAGGCTGCCGACTACACCGGTGGTGCCACTGTCGTCGACGCGGTGCTGAACTCGACGAGCAGCGGGGGAGCGCTCGAGGTGGTTCCGGCGGTGTACCCCACGGGGGCGGGTGGCAATACCAGCGCCCAGCTCGCGGCCGACCAGGCTGCGCTGCTCAAGTCGCAAGCCACCTATCTGAACGACGAAGCCACGAAAAGCGCGGTCAACTTGGCGGTGACGGATGCGCAAAAGGCGGTCGGCGTCGACCTGACCGCAGTGACCACCGCGAGAACGGCCTTGCTCGCCGCGCAGAGTGCGAAGCACGACGTCAGCACTGCCCAGGAGGCGCTGACCAATGCACAGCACCAGTTGGTCACCGACGAGGCGACGCTCAACTCGGCGGAGGTGCTGCTCACCCAGACCCTGACCTTCGACCAACAGTCCATCGTGTACTGGCAGGCTCAGGTGACCTACGACAAGGGGCAGGGGCCCGCACCGAGCACGCCGGCTCCAGTCGCGCCAAGTGGCAGCTCGAGCGTCCCCAGCGTGGGCAGCTCCAAGACGGCTGCCCCGGGTGCCACAACCAACGGCTCGGGAGGTGCTGTTCCGGGTGGCACCGCATCCGGCAGCGGCGCCTCCGGGGGTGGCGGCGCGTCCAGCGGCAAGACCGCGGCGGGTGGGGCGACGGGCTCGAGCGGGGACAGCGCAACGTCCAGCAGCAAGACCACACCTGCGGGACCGACGAGTTCGAGCGCGGGTGGCTCCGGGGGTGGCAGCGCTACGGCGACACCGAGCCAGACCGCTCTGAACAACGCGCAGCAGGCCGTGGCCGCGGCACAGCAGACGCTCACCGACTGCACGCTGACCGCCCCGGTGGGCGGCACCGTGATCACCGTCAACGGCGTGGTCGGTGCGCCCCCCGTCACCTCGTCCAGCAGCTCGGGTGCTTCGTCCGGCGCTGCCTCCGCCGGCTCGGGTGGCGGCGGCGCGAGCTCAGGCAGCGCAGGAGGAGGAGGTGCGTCCTCGTCGGCCTCCACCTCGTCCAGTGGGTCGTCCACCTCAAGCTCGGGCGGATTCATCACGCTGGCCGACCTCGGTCAGATGCAGATCAAGGGCGCATTCTCCGAGACCGACGTCAGCAACGTCCAGGCCGGACAACAGACCAGCGTCGTCTTCCCCGCCCTCACTGACGTCGACAACCCAGCGGGGCTCACCGCCACGGGCACCGTCACCGGCGTCGACCTCTCCAGCGTCACCACCAACAACGTGGTCACCTACGGCGTCACCATCGCGCTGAGCAGTCCCTCCCCGCGCATCAAGCTCGGCGAGACCGGCAACATCACGGTCACCACCGCAACGCAGACCGGCGTGTTGACCGTGCCCACCAACGCGATCACCGCTCTCGGCCCGACGAAGACGGTGACCGTGCAGAACGGCAGCACCAACCAGGTGACGCCCGTGCAGGTCGGGATTGCGGGCAACGGTCTGACCGAGGTCACCTCCGGGGTCAGCGCCGGGCAGAAACTGGTGTTGCCGTCCGCCACCCCGTCGACCTCGTCCTCCGGCGGCTTTCCCCGCGGTGCTGGCGGAACTGGTGGCGGTGGCGGCGTCTCGGCCCGGCTGGGTGGCGGTTCGTGACCGTTCCCGGTCCGCGACGTCGGCCCGTCATCGTTCTGGACCGCGTCGGCAAGACCTACGGGCGGGGCGAGGCGACCGTGCATGCGGTGGGATCGGTCAGCCTCACGGTGGAACGCGGTGACTTCGTGGCCATCATGGGAGCCTCAGGCTCGGGCAAGTCGACACTGATGAACCTCATCGGCTGCCTGGACGAGCCCAGCCATGGCCGTTACCGCCTGGACGGCGTCGACGTGCACACGCTGGACGATTGTCAGCTCGCCACGATCCGCAACCGCAAGATCGGGTTCATCTTCCAGAGCTTCAACCTCATCCCGCGCACTCGAGCCATTGACAACGTGGCGCTGCCGCTGAGCTATGCGCGGGTACGGGCCAGGGAGCGTCAGGAGCGCGCCATCGCCGCGCTCGATGCAGTCGGTCTCGCTGATCGGATGACGCACCTGCCCTCCGAGCTCTCCGGCGGGCAGCAGCAGCGCGTGGCCATTGCCAGGGCCATTGTCACCGAGCCCGTGCTGCTGCTGGCCGACGAACCGACGGGCGCACTGGACTCACGCTCCACCGAGGACGTGTTGGCGCTGTTCGCGAAGCTCAACGCCACCGGACGCACCATCGTCGTGATCACCCACGAGGACGAGATAGCTCGGCATGCGCGCCGGGTGGTCCGGATGCGGGACGGCGACATCGTCTCCGACGAGCGGACGCCGCGCCACGCCGTGGCGGTGGGGCGATGAACGTCCTGGTGGCGCTGCGCTTTGCCGCGCGGGGCCTGGGCGCGAACAAGCTGCGCTCGATGCTGACCACGCTGGGGATCCTCATCGGCGTGGCCTCGGTGATCGTCCTGCTCGCGGTGGGCATCGGATCGACCGCGGCGGTGAAGGCGAACATCTCCAAGCTGGGCACCAACACCCTCACCGTCAACCGCTCCGCGACCGGAAACGGCCGCGGAGGAGCAGGTTTCGGCGGTGCTCGGGGCGGTGTTGCTGCTGATGGTGCGGCGACCGGGGCCAGCACCGGACCTCGCACCCAGTCCACAAACCTGACCCTGGACGACGCGTACTCCCTCACCGACCACACCACGGTCTCCGATGCGGCCGCCGTGGCCCCGGTGGTCACCGCACAGTCGGTGGTGGCGGCCTATACGGGCGTCACGCACACCGTCGGCAGCTTCGTCGGCACCAGCCCGAGCTACCTGAGCATCAACAACGATACGGCCGCCGCAGGAAACATCCTCTCCGACAGCGACTTCCTATCGCACGCCGCCGTCGCCGATCTCGGCGCCACCGTGGCCAAGGACCTCTTCGGCGGGGACGGCTCCGCGGCAGTGACAAGACGCTGCAGCTGAACGGGAAGAACTTCCTCGTCCAGGGTGTGCTGCAGGCCAGGGGATCCTCGGGGATCCAGGATCAGGATGACGTGATCATCGCGCCGCTGACCGCAGTGCAGGACGAGCTCACCGGGGTGGCAGCGAGCCTGTCCAACGTCACCGTCCAAGCGACCGGGACCGACACGGTCGACGCCGCACAGTCGGAGATCGAGAACGTCCTCGACTCCCGTCACCACGTCACTGCTGCCAGCAGGGACTACACGGTGCTCAACCAGGCGTCCATCATCGCCACCGCAACCTCGACGACGTCCACGCTGACGGTGCTGCTGGGGGCGGTGGCCGCAATCAGCTTGCTGGTCGGCGGGATCGGGGTCATGAACATCATGCTGGTCACCGTCACGGAACGAACGCGAGAAATCGGTATCCGCAAGGCAATCGGAGCTGGTCGCGGCGACATCCTGGTGCAGTTCGTGGCCGAGGCGGTGCTGCTGTCCATCGTCGGCGGACTCGTGGGCGTGGCCATCGGACTGATCGGCAGCAGGTTCCGGATCGTCGGCGTGCAGCCGGTGGTCGAGGCCTGGTCGGTGATCCTGGCGTTCGGGGTGGCGGTGTTCGTCGGGCTGTTCTTCGGGATCTATCCCGCCAACCGCGCGGCGTCACTGCGGCCCATCGACGCCCTTCGTTACGAGTGAGGAGCCACGACATGGACGCACCGACGGCGGTTGAGCCCGCAGTGGAGCACACCGAGGACGAGCTCGATGAAGAGTTCGCGCCGCACCGGCGCCAGCGCCTCGGCAAGGCCACGGTGCTGCTCGCCGTGCTCGTCATCGCCGGGGGCGGGTTCTTGGCCGGCGCGTACACCCAGAAGACGCAGACACCTGCGCCGTCGGCCGGCGCCAACCGGTTGAGCCTTGCCGGCGGCACCGGTGGAGGCGGCGGGGCAGCGGGTGCTGGGCGAACTGGACGAGGCGGCGCAGCAAGTGCATCGGCAGCACCATCGAGTGCCGAGGCTGCCCCAGACGCCGGGCCTGCCGTCATCGGACAGGTCGTCAAGGTCACCGGCGACACGGTGGTGGTGGAGAACCTGGGCGGCAAGCAGGTCACGGTGGCGTTGAGTCCGGATACCACTGTGAGTAAAGCGGCGACCATCGGAGACCTCGCCCCTGGCCAGACCGTGACCGTGGGCGGGACTACCGGCCCAGACGGCAACGTGGCCGCCACCACGGTGCTCAGCAAGTAGTCACATCCATTTCGCAGTAAGGACATTCGCCATGCGCTCGCTCCGATACACCCTGCTCGCCGGAACCACCGTGGTGCTCGCCTCCGTTGGTCTGACCGCCTGCGGTGGTTCCTCCGGCACGCCGGCAGCAGCGCCTGCGGCTACAACCTCCGCTGCCCCGTCCGCGACGGCAGGCGCAGGGGCCGCTCGCGCGCAGCTGTTCGCCGGTCCCATGGTTCAGCAGTGCCTGCAGGCGGCGGGTATCAAGGTGCCGCAAGGTCGACCTTCCGGAGAGTCACGCCCCTCGGGCACGCCTCGCCCGTCCGGTGAGCCGCGCCCCAGCGGCACTGCACGTCCGGGTGCGGGCCAGGGTGGCGCGGGCTCGGCGGAGATGCAGAAGATCCAGGCTGCGCTCAAGGCGTGTGGCATCCAGACGCCCGCGCGCCCGTCCCGCACCGGTTCCCCGGCGGCACCGACCACAACGTCCTGACGGCTGCTCAGGCGCCCCTGGGTGGCGGGTAGGCCATGAGCTCGGCGGGCCGCGGCATGATCGCGTGCGGGTCCAGGGTGAGGCCAGCGCTGCGGGTGGCCTGATCGACGACGGCCCACGCCCACCCCGTCAGGTCCGTGCTCAGTTCTTCCGAGCTCACCCCACCGGGGCTATCCAGCCAGCGGGTAGCGGCGGACTCCGCCAGTCCGACCAGGGCGAACGCCACCGGCTCGACGATGCGCACGTCGAGCCCGGCGGCCCGCAGGTATTCGGCGATCTTCTCGGCGAGGTGCACGCCGATATCGGTTCCAGCGCTCCGTCATCAACGACGAGAACAACGCACGGCAGTAGGCTGACCTTCCGTGACAAGCATGTGGGGTGCGCCGCTCAGTGCGCGATGGCGGGCGGGGAGCAGTCGTCGGGACCCGCAACAGGTCCGGTTTCTGACGCTGGACTCGGTGCGCTGGGTACGGCGGAACAAGGCGTACACGCCGTTCTACCTGGTCCGGTACTGGCGGCTGCTGCGCTTCCGAATGGCCAACCCGCACGTGGTGCTGCGCGGCATGGTGTTCCTCGGCCGCAACGTCGAGTTACACGCCACTCCGGGGCTGGCCCGGATGGAGATCGGCCGGTGGGTGCACATCGGGGACGGCAACGCCATCCGCTGCCACGAGGGCTCGCTGCGCATCGGGGACAAGGTGGTGTTCGGCGCGAACAACGTGGTGAACACCTACCTGGACATCGAGATCGGTGCGTCCACGCTGGTCGCCGACTGGGTGTACATCTGCGACTTCGACCACATCTACACCGATGTCACCATGCCGATCAAGGACCAGGGCATCGTGAAGACCCCGGTGCGGATCGGCCAGGACTGCTGGATTGCCACCAAGGTCACCGTGTTGCGCGGCACTCGCGTCGGTCGGGGTTGCGTGCTCGGGGCGCATGCGGTGGTGAAAGGCGATGTCCCAGACTTCGGTGTGGCGGTAGGAGCGCCGGCCCGAGTGGTGCGCAACCGGCATGCCGACTGGGAGGCCGGTGCTGCGGAGCGGGCACAGCGGGAGGCGGCATTGGCGGACATCGAGCGGAAGAAGGCACTCGGCATCAAGGGCTGAGCACTCGTCGCGGGGGTAGTTGTGGACGCTGACAGGTCTCCGGCACCTCCTAGCGTCCACAACTCTCAGTCAGTCGAGGCCGCTTCGAGGGCGGCGGCGACAGCCTCGAATGTGCTCGATGCTCGATGGAACCTGCGCCTCCTGAACGTCGAGGGCGAACGCGCGCGCCTGCAGGTAGTCGCCGCGGGCATCGCTGAGGGTGTCGGCCCCGCCGTAGCAGGAATCCGGCAGCGAGTAGTGACGGTCAATGAGGACGCGGGCGCGCTGCTCGGCGGCGAGGCGATCCTCGTCGATCACGGCACACCCGCTGCACACATGCCGGTCACGATAGCGCTGCTCAGCGCGCGCCGAACCGTGCGCTGTGCTCGACTGACGCATGCGAATTGTGGTGACCGGAGCATCTGGCAATGTGGGCACTGCGCTGCTGCGCGCGTTGGCTGAAGATCCCGCGGGGCGACACGAGATTGTCGGCATCTGCCGACGCACCCCACCCGCTGTGCCGCCGTACGCCGGGGTGCAGTGGATTTCCACCGACCTGGCCGAGACCGCCTCGACGCCGGTGCTGGAGTCGGCTTTCGCCGGCGCCGACGCCGTGGTCCACCTGGCCTGGCAGATCCAGCCGTCCTACGACCGCGAGCAGCTGCTGCGGACCAACCAGGGCGGCAGTCGACGCGTGATCGACGCAGTAGTAGCGCAGCGCGTCCCGCACCTGGTGCACATGTCCTCCGTCGGAACCTACGCACCGGCGCCCGACGGCACGGCGGTCGACGAGAGCTGGTCGCATGCCGGGGTGCCGCCTTCCTCCTACAGCGTCGACAAGGCAGCAGCGGAGACCATGCTGGACGAGCTGGACGCCCCGGGACTCACGGTCACCCGGGTGCGTCCCGGATTGATCCTGCAACCCGACGCCGCCTCGGAGATCACCCGCTACTTCCTGGGCCCACTTGTGCCGGCCAGGCTGTTGCGGCCCGCGCTGTTGCGGCTCGTTCCGCTGCCGGCCCGGGTCCGCCTGCAGTTCGTGCATGCCGGCGACGTGGCGACCGCTTTGGTCGCAATGCTGCACCAAGTTCCCGGTGGCGCGTTCAACCTGGCCGCCGAACCCGTGCTGGATCGCGACGGTTGGCGCACTGCGTTCGGCGGCGTCGGCCCACCGCTGCCGCTCCCGGTGGCGCGGGCCGGGGCCAACTCCTCCTGGCGGGCGCACCTACAACCCACCGATCCCGGTTGGGTCGACCTGGCGGCGTCGATGCCGCTGCTGAAGACCGACCGGGCCCGCACCGAGCTCGGCTGGCAGCCGACCAGCCGCGCCGACGCACTGCTCACCACCTTCATCGATGCCCTGAGCCGCGGTCGGGGAACACCCAGCCCCGCGCTGCGACCCCGTGACTGACCTGGCCCAAGCCCGCACGCTGGCGCTGTCGCTGCCCGAAGCGGCGGAGCAGGACCACCACGGCATGCCGTCGTTCCGGGTGCGGGGCAAGATCTACGCGACGGTGCCGGACGACGAGCACGTCCGAATCATGCTGGACGAGCACGAAGTTCGCGCCGTGGTCGCCGAACATCCGCAAGCGTGCGCGGAGTTCTACTGGGGTAAGCGCTTGTCGTGCGTCATCGTGACCCTGGACGCGGCAAGCCCCGAGCTGCTTTGGGTGTTGATCACCGAGGCGTGGCTGCGCAAGGCTCCGAAGGCGCTGACCCGCAAGTTCCTCAGCGCGTGATAGGCGGGAACTGCACGCTCCTCGATCATGGGCGTCAGATACAGCATGGGCATCGCAGTGACGGCTGCGATGGCCTGTGAAGTCTCCGTCTGGCGCGGTAGCGTCTGGTCATCGACATCGAGGTGCTCGTCGTTGGCGGTGCTCCGGTTGGGTTGACGACGGCCCTCGAGCTGCGTCGGCGCGGGGTCGAGCTTGTGAGCTTCACCCAGGACGACGACGGGGTCACCGCCACGGTCCGCGATGAGGCCGGGCAGCCCACCGTGACCACGCCGTACCTGATCGGCTGCGGACGGCGCGCACAGCGCCGTCCGCAAGGGCCTGGGGTTGACCTTTGACGGAGACGCCTTCGCCGAGGAGTACATGCTGGCTGACGTCGAGGTCGACTGGGACCTGCCCACCGGCTACCGCGTCCGCGCCATCAGCTACGGCATCGGAGACGTCGCGGCGTGCGCCCACCTGGTGCGTCCCGACGGGTATCTGGCGTTTGGTATCTCCAGACCGGCAGTCGACAACCGGCAGTCGGCGTCCTCGATCACCGACGGCGCACCCTGCGCTGGTAGCTCACATCGGTTACCGGCACGGGACTACCGGTTCGGTAGGGGACGTTCGGCAATCGTCGGCCGAGCAAGGGGCCCTCGCTGCCGACGCTTCGCGCTCGCGTAGACGTCCACGGTCGCCGCCGCGATGGCGGTCCAATTGAAGTCGGTGTCCAGCCGTGCACGAGCGCGCCGGGCGCGCTGAGCAGCCGCCTCGGGGTCGTCCAACACTGTGCGCACCGCAGTCGTCAACCCGGCGACGTCGCCAGCGGCAAAGGACAGGCCGGTGTCCCCGTCGAGCACCGCCTCGCCCAGACCACCGGCAGCGGACGCCACCAGGGGAGCACCGGCGGCCGCCGCCTCCAGGGCGACGATGCCGAACGGTTCGTACCGGCTGGGCAACACCACGGCGTCCGCCCGCGAGAGCCAGCTCAGCAGCTCGGATGTCTGCAGGTGCCCGAGGAAGGTGACCGCGCGCACCACGCGGTGGCGGCGGGCCTCGTCCCGCAACCATCCCAGCTGGGAGCCCTCACCGGCGACCACGAGGCGGGTGCCCGGATGCGTGCGCCGTACTCGGGCCAGGCCGGCGATCGCATCCTGGATGCCTTTCTCCCACTCCAGCCGGCCGAGGAACAGCAGGATCGGATCGCCCGTGCGGGGGGCACGTGGCGTGGATGGCCAGTGGTCCCAGTCGATGCCATTGTGCAACAGAGTGATTGGCGCGAGCTCGGGCCCGAAGAGCTCGGCTACCTCGGCGGCCATCGCCGCGGAGCAGGTGATGAGCGCGTCGGCGCTACGGGCCAGCCACCACTCCACCGAGTGCACCTGCCGATTCATCCGCGCCGAGATCCACCCGCCGTGCCGGCCGGCCTCGGTGGCGTGCAGCGTGGCCACGAGCGGCACGTCGAAATGCTGCGCGAGGGCGATGGCAGCGTGCGCCACCAACCAGTCGTGGGCGTGCACCACCTGCGGCCGCCAGTCCAACGCCAGCCCGGCCCGGACCATGGCGTGGCCCAACGCGAGCGTCCACGCCATCATGTCCTCGGTGAACACCAGGTGCGCGGGGTCCTCGGCCACGGCGATCACCCGGACGCCCTCAACGAGAGTGTCGCTCAAGGGATGCGTGCCTGCGTCGCTACCCGTGGGTTGACGGGCCAGCACCACCACCTCGTGCACGGCCTCGGCCAGATGCACGGCCAGGGAATGTACGTGCCGCCCGAGTCCGCCCACCACTACCGGCGGGTACTCCCAGGAGACGACCAGGACCCTCACGCGGGCGTCAGCATCCTCGCGTCCAAGCCGGCGAACGGTCCGTCGGCCAGGCGCCACCGGGCGGCGAGCTCGGCCGCGGGGCCACCGCGCTGCACCGCCGCACAGATCTCGTACACGGCGTGGGCGTGGGTCTGCGCTCGCACCCGCGCGTAGTCCGGCGCCGAATCCTTACTGACCATGAACGCCCAGTCGCTGGACAGGGTCAGCAGCGTCTCGCGGACGATCTGGTCGGCCACCGGGTTGCGTCCGTCCTCCTTGACCAGGGTGTCTACAGTGGACAAAGCTGTCCGCGTGACGTCGGCGTTGAGCTGCACCAGGTCGCGCACCTGCTCGCCGTTCCACACCCGCCAGTCCTTGCCGGAGCCCCACGATGATGCGGGCAGGTCCACCGGTCCGCCGACGCACCCGGCCTCGACCGCGCCGGCCAGTGTGCTCACCCGCATGCACGCCTCGGGCAGTGCACGCAATACCGCCTCCAACCACGCGGGACCCTCGTGCCACCAGTGGCCGAACAACTCCGTGTCGTAGGCGGCGACCACCAGGGACGGTCGGCCGTTGCGCTGGGCCAACGCGGCCAGGCGCGTGCGCACCACCTCGACGAACTCCGCGGCGTGCCGCTGCACCGCGCCGGAGGCCAGTTCGGGGTCGTAGGGCGCCTTGTCCTGCGGGGCGACACCCCGGCCGGTGACCCTGGACGGCTTGAGGCCACTGGGATGGTCGTAGGTGTGGAAGTCGCGGTAGGCGGCGTGCCCGGGGTAGCCCGAACGCGGCGACCACACCTTGTAGCTGACCTCGAGGTCGCGGCCGAAGCACACCACGTCGGTGTCGCCGACGGTCCGCGCCAGCGAGGTGTCGCCGTGTAGCGCAGGGCCGTCCACCAGAAACCGCTGCACGCCGGCCGCCGCGTAATCCAGCTCCATGCCCGGGTCATATGCGCACTCGGGGGCCCAAATCCCCTGGGGTGCCGAGCCGGTGCGGTGTGCGGTGTCGGCCAGCCCGGCCCGGAGTGAGAACTCGCGCAAGCGTGGTTCCATCAGCGGCTGGAACGGGTGGGCCAGTGGGCCGCCGAGCAGCTCGATGCTCCCTGCGTCGACCAGCGAGTGCAGCACCGGGGACGCCCCGTGGCGCCAACCAGTCTCGAAGTCAGTCAAGGCGGTCTCGGCCGAGCGGTGCTCGTGCGCCGCCAACGACCGCAGGGCAGCGTCAGGACGACCTGCTGCCGCGTGCGCGCGCAACTGCCAGTCGCCCAGCCAGTCGTGCATGCCGCGCAGCGTGTGCGGGTCGTCGAGCTGCGCGGCCAGTACCGGCGTCATCCCCAGCGTCAGCAGGTTCTCCCGGCCCTCCTCGGTCAGGCGTCGCAGGACCCGAACCAGGGGCAGGTACGAGGCGCCCCAGGACTGGTAGATCCACTCCTCGCCCACCGGCCAGCGTCCGTGATGGGCCAGCCACGGCAGGTGCGAGTGCAGCACCAGACAGAAGGTGCCGATCGGCTGCGCACTCATGTGCGGACCGCTACCGCAACAAGGTCCAGGCTGGCGTCCACATCGGAGGAGGTGATCTCGAAGTCCGCGGCGGTGATCGACGCCACATCGGACTGCAGCTGTGGCGGCCACGGCTCGCCGGCCAGCGACCGGTTCAGCTGCGCGTCGATGAAGGAGCCACCGTGCTTGGCATCCAGGGCGCGCAGTCGTGCACCGTGGTGCAGCCCGCGCATCGACCGCACGGTAAAGCCGGCCGCAACCAGCAACTCGGCCAGTTCGTCGGCGGCGAGCTCGCGGGTGTGGAACGGGTTGAGCGGGGTATCCCGGCCGGGGGAAAAGGTGATCCGGTTGGGGGTACTGATCAGCAGCGCGCTACCGGGGGTGAGCACGCGCGCGCACTCGCGCAGAAACTCGGGCTGGTCCCACAGGTGCTCGATGACCTGCAGATTCACCACCACCTGCACCGACGCTTCGCGCACGGGCAGCGCCGCCAAGTTGCCACGGAGAACGCCGAGTTGCGGGTAACGACGGCGGACGTGGGTGGCGGTGTATGCGTCGTAGTCCAGCGCGACGACGCGGGAAGCGATGCGCGAAACCAGATCTGCCCCGTAACCCTCGCCGCAGCCGGCCTCGAGCACGATCCGGCCTGCGCACAACGCAGCCAGCTCCAGGTAGGCGACCTCGTGCCTGCGGAACCAGTAGTTCTCCTCGGCGATGCCCGGCACCGTCCGCTCGCCGGTGATCGGCAACTGGGTCTCGGTGGGGGCGGGGGCGAACTCGGTCACCGGCGCAGAGTAGTACGGGTTCTTGCTCAGCCGTCCGGGCAGCGGGGGTGTGAGCATCATCGCCTAGAGTTGAGTTGCGCGTGTATTACTCGTCGGTAACATAGGCGCCAGCGTCAGGTCGTGCGATCCTGCTCGATTGAAGGCCACGATCACCACCACTCGCAGGAGGTCGACGAAGACCCATGAACATTGTTGTCCTGATCAAACAGGTTCCTGACACCTGGTCGGAGCGCAAGCTCACCGACGGTGACTTCACCCTCGACCGTGCCGCCGCGGATCCGGTGCTCGACGAGATCAACGAGCGCGCCGTCGAAGAGGCGCTGCAGCTCAAAGAGGCAGGCGAGGCCGAGGTCACGGTGCTGACGATGGGCCCCGAGGGCGCCAAGGACGCCATTCGCAAGGCGCTGAGCATGGGTGCCGACAAGGCGGTGCATCTCTCCGACGAGGCTCTGCGCGGTTCGTGTGCCATCCAGACCGCCAAGGCGCTGGCGAAGGTGATCGGCACGCTGGGCGACGTCGACCTCATCATCGCCGGCAACGAGGCGACGGACGGCCGCTCCGGCGCCATCCCGGCAATGCTGGCTGAGGTGCTCGGCCGCCCGCAGCTGACGCACGTACGCAAGCTTGCGGTCAACGGCACCACCGTGACCGGTGAGCGGGAGACCGACGAGGGCTTCTACCAGCTCGAGGCGTCGTTGCCCGCTGTCGTCAGCGTGACCGAGAAGATCAATGAGCCGCGTTACCCGTCGTTCAAGGGCATCATGGCGGCCAAGAAGAAGCCGGTGACCGCGCTGACGCTGGTTGACGCCGGCATCGCCCCCGGCGAGGTCGGCCTTGCCTCCGCCACCAGCACCGTGTCCGCGGCCACGCCCAAGCCTCCGCGCAGCGGTGGGGAGCGGGTCGCCGACGAGGGCGATGGCGGCAGCAAGATCGCGCAGTACCTGGTGAGCCAGAAAATTATCTGACGCCGATGCTTGTGACAACCCGGACGAGAAGGTAGGAGAACAGGAAATGGCAGAGGTCCTGGTACTCGTCGAGCACGCTGACGGCGAGTTGAAGAAACTGACAACCGAGCTCATCACGGCGGCCCGTGCCCTGGGTGAGCCCTCCGCAGTGGTCGTCGGTGCTCCCGGTACGGCCGACGGACTGACCGACGGCCTGACCGCTGCCGGCGCGGAGAAGATCTATATCGCGGAGTCCGACGATGTGGTGAACTACCTCGTCACCCCCAAGGTCGACGTGCTGGCAGCGTTGGTCGCCTCCGCCAGCCCGGCCGCGGTGATCGCCGCGTCGAGCGCGGAGGGCAAAGAGGTCGCGGGTCGCCTCGCCGTGCGGCTTGGTTCCGGGTTGCTCACCGACGTCGTCGGGATCGCCTCGGACGGCAACGTCACGCACTCGATCTTCGGTGGCGCCTTCACCGTCACGGCGAAGTCCACCACGGACACCCCGGTGATCACGGTGCGCCCCGGTGCGATCGACGCCGAGCCGCAGGCCGGCGCCGGTACGCAGGAGACGGTGGAAGTGCCGGCAGCGGATGCGGCGACCGCCACCAAGATCACCAGCAGTGAGCCAGCGGTCAGCGGTGACCGCCCGGAACTCAGCGAGGCCAGCGTGGTGGTCTCCGGCGGCCGTGGCGTCGGCAGTGCGGAGAACTTCTCGGTGATCGAGTCGCTGGCCGATTCGCTCAAGGCCGCCGTCGGCGCTTCTCGTGCCGCCGTTGACTCGGGCTACTACCCGGGCCAGTTCCAGGTGGGCCAGACCGGTAAGACGGTGTCCCCGCAGCTGTACATCGCGTTGGGCATCTCCGGTGCTATTCAGCACCGGGCCGGGATGCAGACGTCGAAGACCATCGTCGCGGTGAACAAGGACGACGAAGCACCCATCTTCGAGATCGCCGACTACGGCGTGGTCGGTGACCTGTTCAAGGTGGCGCCGCAGCTGACCGAAGAAGTGAACACCCGCAAGGGCTGAGCAGTGATGCAGCAGGCCCCCGCATCGGTACGGCGGTGCGGGGGTCTTGTGCGTCACGACCGCAGGCGGAGGCTGGTCATCGACCGCGATATCCTTGGGTGGTCATGACTTCCTTTCCTGCTCCCGCCGGGGCCGTGGTCTACCTCGACCACGCAGCGACCACGCCGATGCTGCCTGAGGCAATCGCGGCGCTCTCCGCAGTTATGGGCACCGTTGGTAACGCCGCGTCATTACACGGATCCGGACGCGCCGCCCGCCGCCGAGTGGAGGAATCCCGTGAGGCGGTGGCGCACGTACTCGGTGCGCAGCCGTCAGAGGTGATCTTCACCGGGGGCGGTACCGAGAGCGACAACCTCGCGATCAAGGGGATCTTCTGGGCGCGCCGTGCGGCCGAGCCGGCGCGGCGTCGACTGCTGGTCAGCGCCGTGGAGCACCACGCGGTGATCGACGCGGCCCAGTGGCTCGTTGAGCACGAAGGTGCGGTGGTGAGCTGGCTGCCCGTGGACGAGTACGGCCGGGTGCGCCCGGAGACCCTGCGGGCGGTGCTAGCCGAGTACGCCGCGGAGACCGCGCTGGTCAGCATCATGTGGGCGAACAACGAAGTCGGCACCATCTCGGCGGTCGACGAACTCGCGGCCATCGCCCACGAGCACGGCGTGCCGATGCACACCGATGCGGTGCAGGCCGTGGGGCAACTGCTGGTGCACTTCGGGGCCAGCGGCGTGGATGCGCTCACCGTCACCGGCCACAAGTTCGGTGGGCCCTTCGGCGCCGGGGCGCTGCTGCTGCGGCGCGAGGTGGAGTGCATGCCGTTGCTGCACGGTGGAGGCCACGAGCGGGACGTGCGCTCGGGCAGCCCCGATGCGGTCGCGCTCGTCGGGTTGGCTGCGGCGGCCGAGGTGGTAGGAGACACGATCGACGCCCGTGCTGCACACCTGGCAGCGCTGCGTGACCAGCTTGTGGCCGGGGTGCGAGACGTGGTGCCCGACGTGGTGCTCAACGGGGACCCCACGCCGGCGGGTCGGCTGCCCGGCAATGCGCATTTCACCTTTCCTGGCTGCGAGGGTGACTCATTGCTCATGCTGCTCGACGCCCGCGGCATCGAGTGCGCAACCGGTTCCGCCTGCACTTCCGGGGTGGCCCAGCCCAGCCACGTGCTGCTCGCCATGGGCGCTGATCCCCGCTCGGCCCGCGGTTCACTGCGGCTCTCGCTCGGGCACACCTCCACCGCGCACGACGTGGCAGCCTTCGTCGAGGCCATCGGTCCCGTGGTCGACCGGGCCAGGGCCGCGGGTCTGGCCGGCGTTGCCGCAGGACGCGGCTGATGCGCATCCTGGCCGCCATGAGCGGCGGGGTCGACTCGGCCGTGGCCGCTGCCCGCATGGTCGAGGCCGGCCACGACGTCACCGGGGTGCATCTGGCCTTGTCGACGGCGCCGGGGACGCTGCGCACCGGCTCGCGCGGATGTTGTTCCAAGGAGGACGCGGGCGACGCCCGGCGCGCCGCCGACGTGCTGCGCATCCCCTTCTACGTGTGGGACTTCGCCGAGCGCTTCGCCGAGGACGTGGTGGAGGACTTCGTGGCCTCCTACGCCGCGGGGCAGACCCCCAACCCGTGCCTGCGCTGCAATGAGAAGATCAAGTTCTCCGCACTGGCCCAGCGCGCGGTGGCGCTGGGATTTGATGCGGTGGCCACCGGGCACTACGCACGGCTGGCCGGCGGGGTGCTGCGCCGCGCCGTGGATGCGGACAAGGACCAGTCCTACGTGCTGGCCGTGCTGAGTGCCGCACAACTGCGGCGTGCCGTCTTTCCGATCGGAGACACCCCGAAGCCCGGCATCCGCGCTGAAGCGGCAGCGCGGGGGCTGGCCGTCGCCGACAAGCCCGACAGCCACGACATCTGCTTCATCCCCTCCGGTGACACCCGTGCGTTTCTCGGTGCCCGCATCGGGGTGCGACCGGGGTCGATGGTCGACGCCGAGACGGGAGCGGTGCTTGGCGCGCACGAGGGAGTGCACGGGTTCACCATCGGCCAGCGCAAGGGCCTCGGCTTACCGGCGCCCGCCGACGACGGCAGGCCCCGCTACGTCACCGCGATCGACCCGGTGGCCGGCACCGTCGCTGTCGGCTCCGCGGAACACCTCGACGTGCATCGGCTCACCGCACACCATCCGGTGTGGACGTCCGGCCGCGCGCCGAGCATGCCGCTGGACTGCGTGGTGCAGGTACGGGCGCACGGGGGACTGGCGCCGGCGACCGTCACGACCACCGTGGACGGTGTCGCGGTGGATTTGCACGAGCCGCTGCGTGGAGTCGCTGCGGGCCAGGCGGCCGTCTTCTACCGACCGGCTGCGGACGGCGACACCGTCGTGGGCAGTGCCACGATCGGCACGGCTCAGCTGTAGGGGTTGCTCGCAGCGACCTCGTGCACGGTGATGACCGGCTGTGCGGCCACCTTGCCCGGTAGCGCCCCGAGCAGTCCCTGCACGTTCGGGCTGGCCATGTGCGCGTCGAGGTGCGCCTTGGACTCCCACTGCTCCACCGAGCAGAATCGCGTGCCGTCCTCGGTGTCGCGGTAGAAGTGGTAGCCGATGCACCCCTCGTCCTTGCGCGACGCTTCAGCGGCTTGGGCCAGCAGCGGCGCCAAGGCGTCGGCGTGCTCGGGCAGGGCCTGGGCCTCGGCGATGACGATGATCATGGGAGCTCCTTGTGGTGGTGGGAACTACAGCCTGCCCTACGGCACTGGTAGACAGCACCCGTGACGTTCACTCTCGCCGACCTGCCGCCGGGTACCGCGACCGGCATCGGCTCATGGCCGGGCACCGACGCGGCAGAAGCTACCCGCGTGGTGACCGGTGAGCTCGGCGTGCTGCCGCACCTGGTGGAGCTGCCGGGACGCGGGGTCGGCGCCGACCTGATCGGGCGTACTGCCGCGCTGCTGGTGGACCTTGCCGTCGAGGTCGCACCATCGGGCTACCGCGTGGTCCCCAAGGCAGGGCGTGACCATCGTCGTGCGCACGACTTCCTCCGCCGCGACCTGGACGAGCTGGAGACAGCCTTGGAGCGCTCCGGGGCTACTCCCCAAGCGGTGAAGGTGCAACTCGCCGGTCCGTGGACGCTGGCGGCGGCGGTGGAGCTGCGCAACGGCCACCGGGTGCTCACCGACCGCGGCGCCGCGGCGGAGTTCACCGAGTCGCTGGCCGAGGGGGTCGCCCAGCACGCCGCGGAGGTGCACCGGCGGACCGGGTTCCCGGTGATCGTCCAGCTCGACGAGCCGTCGCTGCCCGGTGTTCTCGCCGGCGCACTGCCCACGGTGTCCGGGTTGTCCATGATTCCCGCCGTCCCCGTCCCCAACGCGGAGGCAGCTTTGCGCAGTGTGCTCGAGCGCGCACCGGGTGCGAGCCTCGTGCACTGCTGCGCGGCAGACGTGCCGGTCGCCTTGTTGCGACGGGCGGGGGCGGACGCGGTCGGCATCGACCTCGCGCTCGTGGGTGTGGCGGACCTCGACGGTATCGGCGAGGCGCTGCAGGAGGGGGCGGTTCTGGCGCTGGGTCTGGTGCCCACCGACGCCGATCGGCCGCCGGCGTCGTTGCGGGCGCTCGCGGACCCGGCACTGCGGGTGCTCGACCGCCTCGGATTCCCGCGTTCGGTGCTGGCCACTCAGGTGCTGGTGACGCCGGCGTGCGGGCTGGCCGGTGCGAGCACCGCGACTGCCCAACGAATACTGGCCCACTGTGTTGAGCTCGGCCGTGCCTTCGCCGAGCCCCCTGAGTCCTGGTGAGCGACCGCGCAGACTGTCGGTGCCGCTCGGTAACCTCCCCAGTGTGAGCAGCGACGAGCTTCCGGAAACCGCCGGGGACCCCCAGGCGCGGCAACGTTGGGCGGCGCTGGCCGAGGAGGTACGCGGCCACCAGTTCCGCTACTACGTCCGCGATGCCCCGATCATCAGTGACGGTGAGTTCGACAGCTTGCTCGGTGAGCTCACCGCGTTGGAGGATCAGCACCCGGAGCTGCGCACCCCGGATTCACCGACTCAGCTCGTCGGAGGCGGCTTCGCCACCGAGTTCACCGCGGCCGACCACCTGGAGCGAATGCTCAGCCTGGACAACGCCTTCGACGCCGAGGAGCTGCAGGCGTGGGCCGGCCGGGTGCTGGCCGACGTGGGCCGCGAGGTGGAGTACCTCTGCGAGCTGAAGATCGATGGCGTCGCATTGAACCTGGTGTACGAGCAGGGCAAGCTCGTGCGTGGCGCGACCCGAGGAGACGGGCGGACCGGTGAGGACGTCACCCTCAACGCTCGCACCATCGACGACATCCCGGACACCCTCACCGCCACTCCGGAGTTCCCGGTACCCGAGCTTCTCGAGGTGCGCGGCGAGGTCTTCTTCCGGCTGGAGGACTTCGCCGCGCTCAACGCCTCGCTGGTCGCCGAGGGCAAAGCGCCTTTCGCCAACCCGCGCAACTCCGCGGCAGGCTCGCTGCGGCAGAAGAACCCCGCGGTCACCGCGCGCCGCCGGCTGGGGATGATCTGTCACGGCCTGGGCAAGCGCACCGGTTTCGATCCCGACACACTGGGCCACGCCTACGACGCGCTGGCCGCATGGGGGCTGCCGGTGTCTGTGCACACCACGCGGGTGCGGGGGATCGAGGCCGTTGCCGAACGGGTGGCTTATTGGGGTGAGCATCGCCACGACGTGGAGCACGAGATCGACGGCCTGGTCGTCAAGGTCGACGACGTGGCTCTGCAGCGGCGCCTGGGCAGCACATCCCGGGCGCCGCGGTGGGCGATCGCGTACAAGTACCCGCCCGAGGAGGCCACCACCAAGCTCCGTGACATCCGGGTCAATGTGGGGCGGACGGGCCGGGTGACGCCGTTCGCCTTCATGGAGCCAGTGCTGGTGGCCGGGTCGACCGTCTCGTTGGCCACCCTGCACAACGCCGCCGAAGTGGTGCGCAAGGGAGTCCTCATCGGGGACATCATCACCATCCGCAAGGCCGGCGACGTCATCCCGGAGGTGCTGGGGCCGGTGGTGGACGTGCGCACCGGCACCGAACGCGCCTTCGTCATGCCCACGCACTGTCCCGAGTGCGGCACGCTCCTGGCCCCGGCCAAGGAAGGCGACGCGGACATCCGCTGCCCCAATGCGCGCTCTTGTCCGGCGCAGCTGCGAGAGCGGGTGTTTCACGTCGCCGGCCGGGGCGCGTTCGACATCGAGGTGTTGGGTTATGAGGCCGCGACGGAGCTGCTGCGAGCCGGGGTGATCACCGACGAGGGCGACGTGTTCGCGCTCACCGAGGACGACCTGCTGGCCACCGAGCTGTTTCGCACCAAGGCGGGCGCCCTCTCGGCTAACGGCAGGCGGCTGCTCGACAACCTCGATGCCGCGAAGGACCGGCCACTGTGGCGGGTACTGGTCGGGCTGTCCATCCGCCACGTCGGACCGACGGCCGCCCGCGCGCTGGCCGCAGAATTTGCCAGCCTGGAGCGCATCGAGGACGCCGCTGAACCCGAGCTGGCCGCGGTCGACGGGGTGGGTCCCACCATCGCCGCCGCCGTCATCGAGTGGTTCGCGGTCGACTGGCACCGGGAGGTGGTGGCGAAGTGGCGTGCTGCCGGCGTACGGACGGTCGATACCCGCGACGCCGGCGTGCCGCGGTTCCTGGAGGGCCTGTCCGTTGTGGTCACCGGTTCGCTGAACCGCTTGTCGCGCGACGAGGCCAAGGAGGCCATCCTGGTCCGCGGCGGCAAGGCGGCGGGCAGCGTGTCGAAGAAGACGGCGTTCGTCGTCGTCGGCGAGGCGCCGGGCTCCAAGTACGACAAGGCGGTCGAGCTCAAGGTGCCGGTGCTGGACGAGGCCGGCTTCGAGGTGTTGCTGCACGACGGGCCGGACGCAGCGGCGTCCATGGCTGCACCGCTTGGCACCGCGTGACCGACTAGCCCAGCACTTCCGACTAGCCCAGCACCGTCGCAACGATGCCGGCCATGTGTCCCAGCCGGGCCACTTCAGACGGGCGGAACTCCGGGCCGCCTGGTCGGCCGATCAGCACCAGGCGTTGGTGACCACCCAGTGGACTGGCCGCCAAGGCGGTGTCCAGCTCGCGCCAGGTTTGCGGCACCCACTCCGCAGCGACGTCCAGGACGACCGGTCGACGCAGGGGTTGCCACCGACTGACCATGCTTGGGGTCTTCGGAGACGCGGGGCTGTGCACCACGCGGTAAGGGCCCGCGTCTGCGTTGGCGAAGATCATCGCCCAACCGACCCCCAGTACCCGGGGGAGGCCATCGACCAGCACCTGCAGTCGATCGCCGATCGTCGCCGCCACCACGTCGATCAGCTCGAGCTCACGGTGAGTGTCCAGCACCCCGGTGAACGGACGCACCGAGATCACCTGTACGCCGTTGATCGCCTCGGCGGCGGTGATCAGCCCATCGGGTAGCGCGCCGCGCGGCAGCTCCACCACCAGATCGTCCACCGCCTGGTCGGCGACGCGCTCGACAACGTCCACCGAAAGGATGTCCACGTTCGTCTCTCCCAACGCGGTGGCCAGCAAGCCGAGGGCCCCGGGCTCGTCGGGCACGCGCACCCGCATGAGGAAGGACATTGCTTCTCCTTGTCTGAGGCGTTGGCGTGGACAGGGCGCTGGCGTGGTAGGGCGTCGGCGTGGGAAGAGTGTCGGCCGCACCGGCTAGTCTTGTCGGGCACTGTCACCGCCTCGATCAGGGGAGATCCCCAGCGAATGAATGCTAGCGACACGAGTCCCGAGACCATGCCCGCACCAGTGATCACCAGGGACGAGGTGGCCCACCTGGCCCGGCTCGCGCGCTTGGCTGTCACTGAAGAAGAGCTGGATTCCTTTGCTGGACAGCTGGACTCGATTCTGCACCATGTGGCCACCGTGAGCGAGGTAGCAGCGGACGACGTTCCGCCGACCTCGCACGCCGTCCCGGTCACCAACGTGACCCGTCCCGACGTGGTCGTCGCTGGGCTGACCCAGCAGCAGGCGTTGGCCGGCGCACCTGCCGCGGAGGCGGGACGTTTCCGGGTACCGCAAATCCTCGCGGAGGAGCAATGAGCGAGCGAAGCGACGTGGGGGTACGGCAATGAGCGAGCGAAGCGACGTGGGGGTACGGCAATGAGCACCGACCTGACCCGCCTGTCGGCCGCCGAACTGGCCGAGCAGATTCACCGCCGCGAAGTTTCTTCCGTTGAGGTCACCAGGGCGCACCTGGACCGCATCGGAGCGGTCGACGAGCGGGTCCGTGCCTTTCTGCACCTCGACGGCGTGTCCGCGTTGGCCGCTGCAGGCGCGGTCGATGCGGCGCTGGATGCGGGCGAGCAGCCGTCGTCCGCGCTGGCCGGGGTCCCATTGGCGCTCAAGGACGTGTTCACCACCACCGACATGCCCACCACCTGCGGATCGCGAATGCTGGAAGGCTGGTGGCCGCCCTATGACGCCACCGTCACCACGCGGCTGCGCGCAGCGGGCATCCCAGTGCTGGGCAAGACCAACATGGACGAGTTTGCGATGGGCTCGTCCACGGAGAACTCCGCGTACGGGCTGACGCACAACCCGTGGGATCTCGAGCGGATCCCCGGTGGCTCGGGCGGTGGCTCAGCGGCCGCGCTCGCCGCGTTCGAAGCGCCGCTGGCCGTGGGTACCGACACCGGTGGCTCCATCCGGCAGCCCGCGGCAGTGACCGGCACCGTGGGCGTCAAGCCGACCTACGGCAGCGTCTCCCGCTACGGCCTCGTCGCCTGTGCGTCCTCGCTGGACCAGGGCGGACCCTGCGCGCGGACCGTGCTGGACACCGCCCTGCTACACGAGGTGCTGGCCGGGCACGATCCGCGGGACTCCACCTCGGTGGATGCTCCGGTGCCAGCGGTGGTCGCCGCCGCCCGCGAGGGTGTGCACGGTGACCTGCACGGCGTTCGGGTGGGCGTGGTCCGCGAGCTGCAGGGCGACAGCTACGCACCGGGAGTGCTCAGCTCCTTCCGTGGCGCCGTGCAGCAGCTGGAAGCGTTGGGCGCGGAGGTCATCGAGGTGAGCTGTCCGCACTTCGCGTATGCCCTGGCCGCGTACTACCTCATCCTGCCCAGCGAGGTGTCCTCCAACCTCGCCCGTTTCGATGCGATGCGCTACGGGCTGCGCGTAGGAGACGACGGTGCGCACAGTGCCGAGGAGGTGATGGCCGCCACGCGCGACGCCGGCTTCGGTGCGGAGGTGAAGCGTCGCATCATGCTCGGCACCTACGCTTTATCCGCGGGGTACTACGACGCGTACTACGGGCAGGCGCAGAAGGTTCGTACCTTGATCACGCGGGATTTCGCTGCCGCCTACGAGCAGGTCGACGTCCTCGTGTCACCGACCACCCCGTCGACCGCGTTTCGGCTGGGGGAGAAGGTGAACGACCCCCTCGCGATGTACCTGATGGACCTGTGCACCATCCCGACGAACCTCGCCGGGGACGCGGCCATGTCGTTGCCCTCGGGGTTGTCCACCGACGACGGTCTACCGGTCGGCCTACAGATCATGGCTCCGCCGCTGGCCGATGACCGGCTCTACCGGGTGGGGGCGGCCTACGAAGCGGCCAGAGGTCCGCTACCGACACCCCCGGAGCTATAGGCCGGTGGGTGCGCAGAAGGATCGGATGCTCGCCGGTGAACTCTATCAGGCTGACGCCGCGGACCTCGTCGCCGAGCGGATTGCCTGCCAGGTGCTGATCGCGAAGTTCAACGCGGCCGCTGACGACAACGAGCGCCAGCGCATCCTCCCCCGGCTGTTCGACAGCGTGGGTGTGGAGACCTTCGTGATGCCGCGGCTGCAGTGCGACTACGGCTACAACGTCCGAATCGGCCGCAACACCTTCATCAATTACGACGCGGTGCTGCTCGACTGCGCCACCATCACCATCGGCGACGACGTGTCGATCGGTCCGCGTGTCCAGCTGCTCACCGCGCTGCACCCGATGGAGGATCACGAGGCGCGCCGTCAACGCTGGGAGTCGGCGGCACCAATCATGCTGGGCGACAACGCGTGGCTGGGTGGCGGAGTGATTGTCTGCGCCGGGGTGCGCATCGGCGCAGACGCCGTGATCGGCGCCGGTAGCGTGGTCACCAGAGACGTCCCTGCTCGGGTGTTTGCGGCCGGAAATCCGTGCCGGGTCATCCGGGCACTTGGGGATGTGACGCTGCCGTAGCGGACGAGCCCGGCTGACGGACCGCCAGCACCGCCGCTGCCGCGATCGCTCCGACGGCCAGTGAGCCGATGATCACCACCACGTAGCTCCCGGTGGACTGGATGAGCGCGCCGGCCAGCGGTGGACCGAAGGCGGAGCCCAGCGCCGCTGAGGTGTAGAGCACTCCGAGTAGACCGCCGAGCCCCTGCACACCGAACAGCTCGGCCACCAGCGGCGGCCCGAGCGCGACGAAGCCGCCGTAACCGACGCCGAGCAGCGCCGCGAACAGAGCCAGTCGCAGATAGCCGGGCGAACCCAGCCACAGTGCGAAGCTGAGCGCCATCAGCACGAAGCAGCCCTGGTAGGTGTGCAGGACACCGAACCGCTCGGCCACCGACCCCAGCGCCAATCGCCCGACGAGGCTCGCCGCGCCGATGACGCCGACCAACGCGGCCGTCGCAACCTTTCCGGCCCCATGACTGCTGGCGTAGGTCGGCAAATGGACGAATGGCACGAAGAGCATGACCGAAAGCAACAACTGTCCGACGTAGAGCCAGAGGTAGTCCGGCGACCGCAGCCGAGGGCCCAGGGCGGGCATGGGAACGGCGTCCGGGTGCACGGGGACGGCATGGACAAAGACCGCGCATACCAGCAGCAGGGCAGTACCCACCACCGCGAGCACCAGATAGGCAGTGCGCCAACCGTAAGCGCCGATCAAGGCCGCCGACAGCGGCGCCACCAACAACGTGCCCAATCCAATTCCGGACACTGCAACCCCCACCGCGAGGGTGCGGCGGCGCTGGAACCACCCACCGACCACCGCTACGAGCGGCACGTAGCTGCACGCCACACCCAGGCCGACGCCGACGGCATGCCCGAGATAGGCCTGCCACAACGAGTCGGCGCGGGCGGTCAGCACGAGCCCACCGCCGAGACAGGCCGCGCCGAACAGCAGCACCCGCCGTGGCCCCACCCGATCCACCACGGCCCCAGAGACAGCGCCGAAGCCGAACAGGATGAGGGTGGTCAAGGAGAACACCGCCGACGTCGCCGCCCGGCCGGATCCCAGATCGGTGCTCATCGGAACCAGGAAGGCGCCGAAGCTGTAGGCGACCCCAAAGGTCGTGAACATGGCAATGAACGACGCGGCGGTCACACCCCACGCCCGACCGCTGTCCACACCGAGGGCAGGAGTGCTCATAGTCACCGCACGTTACGCGGGGCGGGTGTCGGCACTCTCCTCTTCGCTGGCCTCCTCGCGATGCTTACGCACCCGCCAGATCACCAGCGCGAGCACGACGACGACGGCAACGGCGATGGCACTGCCGCGGCCGACCTGCGCCGCCACCACCTGATACGAGTTACCGGCCACGAAGCCCAGCACCACGAAGCCGATGCCCCAGACCAGGCCGCCGAACGCGTTCCACGGCAGAAACCGGCGGTAGGGCATCTTCGCGGTACCGGCCAACGCGGGCATTACCGCACGAAAGAAGGCGACGAAGCGGCCGAGGAAGACCGCGGAGCCGCCCTTGTGGGCAAGGAACTTCCTGGCCTTGTCCAGCTGGTGGCGACGCTTGTCCAGAAAGCGATGTTCCAACAGCCGGGTGCCGTAGTGCCTGCCGATCTCGTACCCGACGCTGTCGCCGACGATGGCGGCGGCGACCACGATGACGCACATGACGACGACGTTGGTGTGGCCCTGGCTGGCGGCAACTCCACCGATGACGGCTGCCGTCTCACCGGGGATGACGAAACCGATAAAGATGGCGTCCTCGGCGAACACCAGCAAACCCACCACCAGATAGATCCAGAGCGGGGACACACTGAGGAGACGCTCGACCAGACCGCTCATGGCGTCAGTATCGCCGGCCTCAGAAGTACAGGCGACTGACCGTCTCGGCGACGCAGACCGGCTTGTCGCCGCCCTCGGCCTCCACGGTGACGGTGACCACGAGCTGCAGGCCGCCGCTGACCTCGCTGACGTCGGTGAGCACGGAAGTGGCGCGGACCCTCGTGTCGACTTTGACCGGGCTGGGGAAGCGGACCTTGTTCAGGCCGTAGTTCACGCCCATCTTCGCGCCCTCGACCGTGTAGATCTGCCAGTTGAGCATGGAGACCATCGACAACGTGAGGTAGCCGTGCGCGATGGTCGTGCCGAACGGACCCTTGGCAGCGGCCTCGGGGTCGACGTGGATCCACTGGTGGTCACCGGTGGCCTCGGCGAAGGTGTCGATGCGGCTCTGCTCGACGGTCACCCAGTCACTGGTGCCCAAGGTCTCGCCGCGGGCGGCTACCAGTTCTTCAGCGGTGTTGAAAGTGCGCACCTGCGTGACTCCTGTCTGTCGGTGCCCGCGCGCTGCGGGGCTGAGACTTGATCGTCGCACGCCACCTAGAATGATAGTGCTGATGTCGCACACACCCGGCTCACCATTGCGAGGAGCTCCACACCGATGACCGACAGCCTGATCGAGTACGACGAGGTCATCGCCAAGTTCGACCCCGTGCTGGGGATGGAGGTCCACGTCGAGCTGGGCACCGTCACCAAGATGTTCTGTGGCTGCCCCACCGCGTTCGGCGCCGAGCCGAACACCCAGACGTGTCCGGTGTGTTTGGGGCTGCCCGGGGCTTTGCCGGTGGTCAACGCGGCGGCCGTGGAGTCTGCAGTACGCATCGGACTGGCGCTGAACTGCACCATCACCCCGTGGGGCCGCTTCGCGCGGAAGAACTACTTCTACCCCGACCAGCCGAAGAACTTCCAAACCTCGCAGTACGACGAGCCGATCGCCACCGATGGCCACCTCGACGTCACCCTCGATGACGGCGAGGTGGTCCGGGTGCAGATCGAGCGCGCGCACATGGAGGAGGACACCGGCAAGTCGCTGCACGTCGGCGGGGCAACGGGGCGGATTCACGGGGCCAGTCACTCCCTGCTGGACTACAATCGCGCCGGGGTGCCGCTGGTGGAGATCGTCACCCGCACTATCTCCGGCACCGGTGCCCGCGCCCCCGAGGTGGCCCGCGCCTACGTCACCGCCCTGCGCGATCTGCTGGAATCGCTGCAGGTCTCCGACGTGCGGATGGATCAGGGTTCGCTGCGTTGCGACGCGAACGTCTCGCTGATGCCCAAGGATGCTACCGAGCTGGGAACCCGCACCGAGACCAAGAACGTCAACTCGTTGCGCAGTGTGGAACGCGCGGTGCAGTTCGAGATGCGTCGCCAGGCCGCTGTGCTGCTCGCGGGCGCTGAGGTGGTGCAGGAGACGCGGCACTTTCAGGAGTCCGACGCCACCACGTCGCCGGGGCGGCGCAAGGAGACGGCGGAGGACTACCGGTATTTCCCGGAGCCGGACCTGACGCCGGTGGCCCCGGATGCCGAGTGGGTGGAGCAGCTGCGCGCCACCCTTCCTGAGCTGCCCTGGCAACGCCGCGCCCGCACCCAGGCCGACTGGGGCGTGAGTGATGAGGAGATGCGCGACCTGCGCAACGCCGGGGCACTGGACCTGGTCGCGGCGACGGTGGACGCCGGGGCACCGGCCGAGCAGGCCCGCTCCTGGTGGGTGGCCTACCTGTCCCAGCAGGCCAACACCCAAGGGGTCGCGCTGGCTGCGTTGCCGATCACCCCGGTGCAGCTGGCACGGGTGATCGCCCTGGTCGCCGAGGGGGCGTTGAACAACAAGTTGGCCCGCCAGGTGGTGGACGGCGTGCTGGTGGGCGAGGGCGAGCCGGACGCAGTGCTTGCCGCGCGCGGGTTGGCGGTGGTCAGCGACGACTCGGCCCTGCAGCTGGCCGTCGACGAGGCCTTGGCCGCCAATCCCGCGGTGGCCGAAAAGATTCGCGGCGGTAAGGCGGCGGCGGCGGGGGCAATTGTGGGTGCGGTGATGAAGTCGACTCGCGGACAGGCCGACGCCGGTCGGGTCAAAGAGTTGGTGCTGCGCACTTGTGCGTGAGAGTTGGCGGTAGGCCGCCAGCTCTCACTCACGAGCTCCCGGCGAAGTTATGTTGGCGCCACGCCTCGTACACCGCGATGGCGGCGGAGTTGGCCAGGTTCAGTGAACGGCGTCCGGCCAGCATGGGGATCCGCAGCTGATCGGTGACGTGCGAGTCGCGCAGCACTTCCGGGGCCAGTCCGCTGGGTTCGGAACCGAACATCAGCACGTCGCCTGCTTCGTACACCACCTCCGCGTAGCTATGGCTGGCGTGGGCAGTGAACGCGAACACCCTGGCGGGTACCAAGGCCCGCCAAGCGGCCGCGAGATTCTCGTGCACGGTGACCGAAGCCAGGTCGTGGTAATCCAGCCCCGCGCGGCGCAGCTTCGCGTCCGACATGTCAAAACCCAAGGGCTCCACCAAGTGCAGCTCGCACCCGGTGACTGCGGCCAGCCGAATCGCGTTGCCCGAGTTCGGCGGTATTCGTGGCTCGACGAACATCACGCGAAACATCGGCTGAGCATATGGGCTCAGGCGGCGCTGGCCCCGCCCTGCCCGGACGGCGGCTGAATCTGGATCACCCGGTCGTCGGTGGGCCCGGGTTTGCCGCCGGCCTTGTTCACGGTGCCGGCCCACACCACGCCGTTGGAGGCCACATCGGCGCCGAAGAGCTGGCCGTAGCGGTCCTTCACGAGCACCTCCGGCGGCGCGCTCACCGAGCCGTTCGGCGCGGTGGTCAGCACGTACAGCGCCGCGCCTGTACTCAGGGCGACCGAAATCCGTCCCTTCTGCGCCGCGCAGCCGGCTGCACCGGGGCGGTCCGGCCAGGTCCAGGTGTCCGTCCCGAGGCTGCCCGTAGACCCCACACTGCGGAGACGGTCGAGGGTGGCCGTTCGGTCGGTGACCCAGCTGGTACCGGTACCGGCGTCGGTGCACAGCCCTCCCGGGTCGACGAGCCCACTGGCGGCCACGGGCGAGCTCGGGTTTGGGTTGCCCGGGGCAGGCGCGCCGCTCGCGGTGACGCGCAACAGCTTGCCCGCGAGCGACGACGGGTCGCCGGCCACAGCGGTGTTTCCGGCATCCCCGGTGGCCACCAGCAGGTTGCCCTTGGCGTCGAAGGCGATGGCGCCGCTGTTGTGTTGCGGGCCGTGCGGGATGCCCACGAGCACCGGTTTGGGTGCGTCCCCGACAGCGATCCGCATCACCCGGTTATCGGTAGGGGTGCTCAGGTACAGGTAGATGAGGCGGTCTTCTGCGTAGCTCGGCGAGAGGGCGACGTCGAGCAGCCCACCGTCGGCGCCGGCGTCGACGGGTATGCGGGCCAGCTCGACGGGGGGCTGTTTGGGCGCCACCTTGAGCAACCGGCCGGTGCGCCGCTCCGCCACGATCGCGGCCTCGTCGCCGGGCAACACCACCACGCCTGCCGTCGGGTCGAGGCAGGTCGCCACCACAGCAGGGTCCGGGTCGGTGCAGGGAGCTGGGGGGGTGCTCGGCGCTGTGCTCGGGGAGGGGGGGATCGACGGCCCGGGTGGGGCGGAGGGCAACTGCGGTGCGATCTCCGCCGCCTCCGGGGTCGGGGTCGGGCCGAATTCTCTCGGGCTTTCCTGCGGAAACTGCGCGCAGGCGGCCAGTGTCGATACGGCCAGCACGGACACCGCGGCCCGTCGCGCCCACCTCGTTGCACCCCTGCTGTACCCGTCCACCCCAGCAGGCTACGGCCACCGTCGTGAACGATTGGTGAGCGCGCTGGCACGACACGGCCGCGGGGTTACCGAACGAGCGTCATCCACTGACCTAGTGTCGGTCCATGGCAACGTCTGACGAGCCGGCCACAGTGGCCATCGATACCCGCGAGCGTGCGGGCAGCACCACGGTGAGACGCGCGGTCCCCCGGTACATCGCGCCCGCTGAGCCCGAGGATGAAGCGCCGATCTACCCCGGCAGCACCGAGGTCGGCGTGGACGAGGACGCTGTTGGGGACATTGACGCCCCTGGCCCGCGCCGCCGCTCGCCCCTCGGACCAGACCTGGCGGCCCTGGTGCTGCGCTGGGCACTGGGTGCATTCCTGATCGTCCGCGGGACCCAGGAGCTGTTCGGGTGGTTCGGCGGGCAAGGCGGTGTCACCCTGGCGTCGCAGCTGGGCAGGCTTGGCTACCAAAATTTCACCACCGAGGCGACGGCGGTAGCTGTCGCCGAGCTCGTCATCGGCGGGCTACTGGTGCTCGGCCTGCTCACCGAGTGGGCCTGCGGCGGGCTCTTGGCGCTCTCGGTGGTCGCCGTCCTCGCCCAGCACCGGATGGGTAGCGGCCTGCTGTCGCACCCCGGTACCGGGATCGGTGCCACCGTCCCCGGGCTCGAGCTGGTCGGCGGTCTCGGCGTACTGGCGGTCGCCTTGGCACTGCTCGGTGCGGGCCGGTTGTCGCTGGACCGCAACCGCTTCTGGACCAGGGCGCCACTGGTCACCGGGGTGCTCGCGCTGTTGATAGGCGCGGCGGTGGGCGCCGTGCTCATCCAACCTCAGCTGAGCTGATCGCTACGCGTCAGCAGCGAACGGATCGGGCACCCGGCCGGAGCTGGCGGCTGACAGCGCGGGAAGGTCGCGGACCGCGTGGGCATGCCCCATGGTCGCACCTGCCTGCGCTCTCAGGTACTGCGACGCGCTTCGCGCAGAGTTGACGAGCGCCGGTCCTACCGCCTACCGTCATCGACGTGAAGCAACAGATTCTCGTACTCGGCAGGCGCATCTACGCCTGAGCCGGTCCATTACCGAGCCGCTCACCACAGCGTCGATGCGCCACCCTCGCCCAGCGGAGTTCCGCCGGCCGGGGGTTTTTTGTTGTCTAAGGTCCAGCCCGTCCCGATCAGAGGAAGCTGCAGTGAGCGCACCCACCGCCCGCCCGCACCCAACACCCCGTGCGCCGCGCAGTCCCGGCGCTGCGGTGCCTGTCCGCCGGGCACCGTCCTCGCCCGAGCACGTCACGGGGGCGCAATCCCTGGTGCGATCGCTCGAGGAGGTGGGCTGTGAGGTGGTCTTCGGTCTTCCCGGAGGGGCTATTCTGCCGGCCTATGACCCGCTACTGGACTCCACCCGGGTGCGCCACGTGCTGGTGCGCCACGAACAGGGTGCGGGGCACGCCGCCACGGGCTACGCCCAGGCCACCGGGAAGGTCGGCGTCTGCTTGGCAACCTCGGGTCCGGGCGCGACCAACCTGGTGACACCGATTGCCGACGCGCAGATGGACTCGGTGCCCATGGTGGCGATCACCGGGCAGGTGGCGACGAGCCTGATCGGCACGGACGGTTTCCAGGAAGCGGACATCTCGGGGATCACCATGCCGATCACCAAGCACAACTTTTTGGTCACCGACGCGCTGGACATCCCGCGCACCATTGCCGAGGCGTTCTATCTGGCGTCCTCAGGGCGCCCCGGCGTCGTGTTGGTGGACATCCCCAAGGACGTGCAGCAGGCGCAGACCACGTTTTCCTGGCCGCCGGAGATGCACCTGCCCGGCTACAAGCCGATCACCAAGCCGCACAACAAACAAGTGCGCGAAGCCGCCCGGATGATCGCCGCCGCCCAACGTCCGGTGCTCTACGTGGGCGGTGGTGTCATCAAGGCTGAGGCGTGCGCCGAGCTGGCTCAGCTGGCCGAGCTCACCGGCGCGCCGGTGGCCACGACGCTGATGGCCCGGGGAGCGTTTCCGGACAGTCATCCGCTGAACCTGGGCATGCCCGGTATGCACGGCACCGTCGCGGCCGTCGCGGCGATGCAGCGCAGCGATCTGTTGATCACCCTGGGCGCACGGTTCGACGATCGGGTCACCGGGGTCCTCGCCTCTTTCGCCCCCGGCGCCAAGGTGATCCACGCCGACATCGACCCGGCCGAGATCGGCAAGAACCGGCACGCCGATGTCCCCATCGTCGGTGATTGTCGGGAGGTCATCACCGAGCTGCTCGAGGCGGTGCGTGAGCAGCGGTCCGAGGGTGACGTGCCGGACCTGGCCCGGTGGTGGGAATACCTCAACGAGACGCGCAGCACCTACCCGCTGGGCTTCGACCGGCCAGAGGATGGGGCGCTGTCACCGGAGTTGGTCATTCAGGCGATCGGCAAGGCCGCGGGGCCCGAGGCGATCTACGCGGCCGGCGTCGGTCAGCACCAGATGTGGGCCGCGCAGTTCGTGAAATACGAGAAGCCGCGTACCTGGCTCAACTCCGGTGGCCTCGGCACCATGGGTTACGCAGTACCCGCGGCCATGGGCGCGAAGATGGGCATGCCCGACACCGAGGTGTGGGCCATCGATGGTGACGGCTGCTTCCAGATGACCAATCAGGAGCTCGCCACCTGCGCCATCGAGGGCGTGCCGATCAAGGTGGCCGTGATCAACAACGGCAACCTCGGCATGGTGCGGCAGTGGCAGACCTTGTTCTACGGGAAGCGCTACTCCAACACCGGCCTGTCCACGCATGCCGACGAGGCCGGTCGACGAATTCCCGATTTTCTGTTGCTGGCCGAGGCGCTGGGCTGCGTGGGACTGCGCTGCGAGCGGGAGGAGGACGTCGAGTCGACCATCGCAGCGGCCCGCGCGATCACCGACCGCCCGGTTGTGATCGACTTCGTGGTCGGCGCCGACGCCCAGGTCTGGCCGATGGTCGCCGCGGGCACCGGCAACGACGAGATCATGGCGGCCCGCGGTATTCGGCCCCTGTTCGACACCGACGACGCCGACGCCGAAATCACCGCAGCCGCTGCTGCAGATCAGGAGGAGAACGACCAGTGAGCACTCACACCCTCAGCGTGCTGGTCGAGGACAAACCCGGTGTGCTGGCGCGGGTTTCAGGCCTGTTCTCCCGGCGCGGATTCAACATCGACTCCCTCGCCGTCGGGGCCACGGAGCTGGCCGGGATTTCCCGCATGACCATTGTCATCTCCCTGGAGGAGTTCCCGCTGGAACAGGTGACCAAGCAGCTGAACAAGCTGGTCAACGTCATCAAGATCGTCGAGCAGGACCCGGACAACGCGGTCGCCCGCAAGTTGGTCTTGGTCAAGGTGCGGGCGGACGCCAGTGTGCGCAGCGAGGTGCTGGAGACGGTGGCCCTGTTCCGTGCCAAGGTGATCGATGTCTCGCACGAGGCGATCACCGTGGAGGCCACCGGCACCAACCAGAAGCTCGACGCCCTGCTGCGCCTGCTCGAGCCCTACGGGCTGCGCGAGATCGTCCAGTCTGGAGTGGTCGCGCTCGGCCGCGGCCCCAAGTCCATCACCGCCACCCGCTAGCTTCTGCTGTATCCGACGAAAGGGAAACCACTGTGAGTGTCGAGATCTTCTACGACGACGACGCCGATCTGTCCATCATCCAGGGGCGCAAGGTCGCGGTCATCGGTTACGGCAGCCAGGGCCATGCGCACGCGCTGAGCTTGCGCGACTCCGGTGTCGACGTGCGCGTCGGCCTCAAAGAGGGCTCGCGCTCCCGCGCCAAGGCCGAGGATGAGGGACTGCGGGTGCTCACCCCGGCCGAGGCCAGCGCCGAGGCCGACGTAATCATGCTGCTGGCGCCGGACACGGCTCAGGCCAAGATCTTCACCGACGACATCGAACCAAACCTCGTCGACGGTGACGCGATCTTTTTCGGCCACGGCCTCAACATCCACTTCGACCTGGTGAACCCGGCGGAGAACATCACCGTCGCGATGGTCGCCCCCAAGGGTCCCGGTCACCTGGTCCGCCGCCAGTTCGTCGACGGCAAGGGTGTGCCCTGCCTCATCGCCGTGGACCAGGACCCCAAGGGCACCGGCCACGCGCTGGCCCTGAGCTACGCCAAGGCCATCGGCGGCACCCGCGCGGGCACCATCGGCACCACCTTCAAGGAGGAGACCGAGACCGACCTGTTCGGCGAGCAGGCCGTGCTCTGCGGCGGCATCGAGGAGCTGGTGAAAACCGGCTTCGACGTCATGGTGGAGGCGGGTTACGCGCCCGAGATGGCCTACTTCGAGGTGCTGCACGAGCTGAAGCTCATCGTGGACCTCATGTACGAGGGCGGCATCGCCCGGATGAACTACTCCGTGTCCGACACTGCGGAGTTCGGCGGCTACCTGTCCGGCCCGCGCGTGATCGACGCCGGTGCCAAGGAGCGGATGAAGGAGATCCTCGCCGACATCCAGAGCGGGGAGTTCACCCGGCGCCTGGTGGCGAACGTGGAGAACGGCAACACCGAGCTGGAGGGTCTGCGTAAGGCCAACGCCGAGCACCCCGTCGAGGTGACCGGTAAGAAACTGCGCGACCTGATGTCCTGGGTAGATCGGCCCATCACCGAGACGGCGTGAGGCGCTGCGCGCCTGTGCGTGAAAAGTGTCACCAGGACGACACTTTTCACGCACAGGCCGCAGGCCACCGGATGCCGCCCTGATCGTGGAGATGGTGCACGCTGCCGTCCGCGCAAACCTGGACGAGGTGCCGCCGTCGCCGGGCGCCTTGTACGTGCGGCCAACGATGCTCGGTGTCGACGCCAACATCGGGCCGGCGGGCGCGCCCTCGAGCGAGGCGTTGCTCTACGTCATCGCCAGTCCGGTAGGCGAATACTTCGACAGCTCACGTGGGCTGACCGTGCGGGTGGAAACCGAACTGCCGCGCTCGACGCCGCAGTTCGGAGGGGTCAAGACGGGGGCAAACTACGCCATGGCGCTGGGCATCACGCAGCGCGCACGGCGGAAGGTGCCGACCAGGTGCTGTTCGCACCCGACGTTGACGTGCAGGAGACGGGCGCGTCGAATTTCATCCTGTTCGACGACGAGCGGGTGATCACCAAACCGTTGGACTCATCGTTCCTGGCGGGGATCACCCGCGACTCGGTGCTGACGCTCGCTCGACAGCTGGGCTATGAGGTCGAGGAACGCGACTTCACCGTGGACGAGCTCGTGGGCTGGGCGGCTCATGGTGAGGCTGCGTTGACGGGCACCGCTGCCGTACTGAGCGGTGTGGGAACGTTGCTGCACAATGACATCCGGGTACAGATCGGCGCAGGCGCGGTCGGTCCGAACACCCGCCGCCTTCGTCAAGCACTGATCGACGTGCAGCGCGGACAGGCGTCCGATCACTCAGGGTGGACAGACCCGGTCGACCGCTGACCCGAGAAGGCCGGCGGCACCCGACGCCGGCCTCGGCCGGGCACTGGTCGAAGCACACCCGCACGGGGCCGATCGCCAAGGCGGCCACGTAGGCTCGGCACCGCCGTGTGGCGTCAATCGAGTCAGCCAGGGAGCCCATCAGTGAGCCAGTCCGCCCGTCCCGTCGTCCTCATCGCCGAGAAGCTCGCACCGTCCGTTGTGGACGCGTTGGGCGACGGGGTAGAGATCCGTCACGTCGACGGAACCGACCGGCCTGCGCTGCTCGAGGCCGTGGCCGGAGCCGATGCTCTGCTGGTGCGCTCGGCCACCCAGGTCGACGCCGAGGTGCTCACCGCAACGTCCACGCTCAAGGTGGTCGCCCGCGCCGGAGTGGGGCTGGACAATGTCGAGGTGGCCGCCGCCACCGCCCGCGGCGTCATGGTGGTGAACGCACCCACGTCCAACATCGTCTCCGCCGCTGAGCATGCCGTGGCCCTGCTGCTCGCGGCCGCACGCCAGATCCCCGCCGCCGACGCCACACTGCGCGAGCACACGTGGAAGCGCAGCAGCTTCAACGGGGTGGAGATCTCCGGCAAGACCATTGGCGTCGTCGGACTCGGTAAGATTGGTCAACTCTTCGCCCAGCGGATAGCTGCCTTCGGCACCACACTGATCGCTTACGACCCTTACGTCTCCGCCGCCCGCGCCGCCCAGCTGGGCATCGAGCTGGTGAGCCTGGACGAGCTGCTGACCCGGGCAGACGCCTTCTCGGTGCACTTGCCCAAGACGCCGGAAACCAAGGGGCTCATCGGCGCCGAGCAGCTCGCACGCACCAAGAAGGGCGTCATCATCGTCAATGCCGCGCGCGGTGGCCTGGTGGACGAGCTGGCGCTGGCCGACGCCGTGCGCAGCGGGCAGGTCGGCGCCGCGGGCATCGACGTGTACGGCAGCGAACCGTGCACCGACAGCCCCCTGTTCGAGCTGCCCCAGGTGGTGGTGACCCCACACCTGGGCGCCTCCACCGAAGAGGCGCAGGACCGCGCCGGTACCGACGTGGCGCGCAGTGTGCTGCTGGCCCTGGCCGGCGACTTCGTGCCCGACGCGGTGAATGTGCAGGCCGGGGGAGTCGTCGGCGAGGAGGTCGCACCCTGGCTGGAGCTGGTCCGCAAGCTGGGGGTGCTGCTCGGTGCGATTTCCGGCGCCCTGCCCACTACCATCACCGTGGACGTCCGTGGCGAGCTCGCCGCCGAGGACGTCACCGTGCTACAGCTGGCTGCCCTGCGTGGTGTGTTTTCTGCGGTGGTCGAGGACCAGGTCACCTTCGTGAACGCGCCGGCACTCGCCGAGGAGCGCGGGGTGAGCATCGAGGTGAGCACCGCCACCGAGAGCCCCAACCACCGCAGCGTCGTCGCACTGCGCGCGGCCCTCGCCGACGGCAGCTCCTACAGCGTCGCGGGCACCCTGTCCGGCCCTCAGCTGGTGCAGAAGATCGTGGCGATCAACGGCCGCAACTTCGACCTCCGGGCCGAGGGCACCACCGTGTTGCTCTCCTACACCGACCGCCCCGGCGTGATGGGCCGGGTCGGCACCCTGCTCGGCGAGTCCGGGGTGAACATCGAGGCCGCCCAGATCAGTCAGGAAGCCGACGGCGATGGCGCGATGATGATGCTGCGGGTGGACCGCGAGGTGCCGGCCGGTGAGCTTCAACCCCTCGGCGCGGCCGTCGGGGCCAGCACCGTCCAGCTCGTCGACCTCGGCTGAGCGTTCTCGGCAGATGAGACGGACGACTGGGGCGCGCTGGGAGGTCGTCGAGGTCGGTACCCTTGGCCCTTCAGCAAACTGCATCAGGAGGCAATGGATGAAGCTCGCGGTGATCCCAGGAGATGGGATCGGCCCTGAGGTGATCACCGAGGCGCTCAAGGTGCTCGACGCGGTGGCGCCGGGCGCGGACATCACCAGTTATGACCTCGGCGCCGCGCGTTGGCACGCGACCGGCGAGCTGCTGCCGGAGTCGGTGATCGCTGAGCTCCGCAAGCACGACGCCATCCTGCTCGGCGCGGTCGGCGACCCATCCGTGCCCAGTGGAACCCTGGAGCGCGGCCTGTTGCTGAAGCTGCGCTTCGAGATGGACCACCACGTGAACCTGCGCCCCGCCCGGCTGTTTCCTGGGGTAACGGGACCGCTGAGCAACCCGGGCGAGGTGGACTTCGTCGTCGTTCGGGAGGGCACCGAGGGCCCGTACACCGGCAACGGCGGTGTGCTGCGCAAGGGCACCCCGCACGAGGTGGCCACCGAAGTCAGCGTGAACACCTGGTTCGGGGTGGAGCGGGTGGTGCGGGATGCCTTCGCCCGAGCCGCTGCCCGCCGTAAGCACCTCACGCTGGTGCACAAGAACAACGTCCTCACCAACGCTGGCTCGCTGTGGACGCGGGTCGTGGACCAGGTCGCCGCCGAGCACCCCGACATCACCGTGGACTACCAGCACGTGGACGCGGCGACCATCCACATGGTCACCAACCCATCGCGCTACGACGTCATCGTCACCGACAACCTGTTCGGCGACATCATCACCGACCTGGCCGCGGCCATCACCGGCGGCATCGGACTGGCGGCCAGCGGAAACCTGGACGCCGCCCGCGTCAATCCGTCCATGTTCGAGCCCGTGCACGGCAGCGCCCCGGACATCGCCGGACAAGGCATCGCCGATCCCACCGCCGCCGTGCTCTCGGTGTCGCTGCTGCTCGAGCACCTCGGTGACGGAGCGGCCGCGCGCGCGGTCGCCGAGGCGGTCGCCGCCGATCTGGCCGAGCGAGACGCCGGGCAGGCGGCAACCACCGCGGTGGGCGACCGCCTCGCCGCTCGGGTGTGAGCCCGGCGAAACGCACGATCCCAGCAGGCACGCCGCTGGGCGACGCCTTCCACCTGTACGACACCACCCTGCGGGACGGCGCCCAGGCCGAAGGCGTCACCTACTCGGTGCCGGACAAGCTGGCGGTCGCTCGCCTGCTCGACGAGCTCGGCGTCGGATTCATCGAGGGCGGCTGGCCGGGCGCGATGCCCAAGGACACCGAGTTCTTTGCCCGGGCCGCCACCGAGCTGAGCCTGCAGCACGCCGTCCTCGTCGCCTTCGGGGCCACCCGCAAACCCGGCATCGCGGCCGGCGCCGACCGACAGGTGCGGGCCCTGCTGGACTCTGCCGCGCCCGTGATCACCCTGGTGGCCAAGTCCGACCGCAGACACGTCGAGCGGGCCCTGCGCACCGACGCCGCCGAGAACCGCGCCATGGTCGCCGACACGGTGGCCCTGCTGGTGGCCGAGGGTCGGCGGGTGTTCGTGGACCTGGAGCACTTCTTCGACGGCTTCGCCCACGACCCCGAGCACGGTCTCGGGGTGGTGGGGGCAGCCGTGCAGGCCGGGGCCGACGTGGCCGTGCTGTGCGACACCAACGGCGGCATGCTGCCCCTGCAGATCGCGGAGGTGGTCGAGGCGGTGGCCGTGAGCACCGGTGCGCGTCTTGGCATCCACTGCCAGGACGACACCGCCTGCGCGGTCGCGAACTCGGTGTCCGCGGTACAGGCCGGGGCCACCCACGTGCAGTGCACCGCCAACGGCTACGGCGAGCGCACCGGCAATGCCGACCTGTTCGCCGTCGTCGGCAACCTCGCCACCAAGCTGAACATGCCGGTGCTGCCCGCAGGGAACTTGGCCGACCTGGTGCGGGTCAGCCATGCCTTGGCCGAAATCGCCAATGCCGCACCCGAGCCACGGCAGGCCTACGTCGGCAGCAGTGCCTTCGCCCACAAGGCCGGGTTGCACGCCAGCGCCATCAAGGTGGACCCCGGGCTCTATAACCACCTCGACCCGGCCGTGGTCGGCAACGACATGCGCGTGCTGGTCACTGAGATGGCCGGGCGGGCCAGCGTCGAGCTCAAGGGCCGGGAACTGGGCGTCGACCTGAGTGGTCACGACGAGGCGGTCAGCCGGGTCGTGGATCGGGTGAAGGACCTCGAGTCTCGGGGCTGGTCCTTCGAGGCGGCCGACGCCTCCTTCGAGCTGTTGCTACGCCGTGAGGCTCATGGACACACCGACGCACCGTTCACGCTGGAGAGCTACCGGGTGATCCTGGAGCATCGCGCGGACGGGCACACGATGGCCGAGGCGACGGTGCGCGGCCAGGTGGTCGGCGAGCGGGTGATCGCCACCGCCGAGGGCAACGGGCCCGTCAACGCGCTGGACGCCGCCTTGCGCAAGGCCCTACGGCCGCACTACGGCTGGGTCGATGAAGTGGAGCTGGCCGACTACAAGGTGCGCATCTTGGACGGCCAGCAGGGCACCGACGCGGTGACCCGTGTGCTCATCGAGAGCGCCGACGGGCCCCGACGCTGGACCACCGTGGGGGTGGACGACAACGTCGTCGAGGCGTCCTGGCTGGCCCTGGTCGATGCGATGGCCTTCGCGGCGCTGCGCGCCCATGCGTGAAAAGGTATGGCCCGCGGGCCTAAATCACGCACAAGAGCCGTAGGCTCCATCCCCATGCGTCTCGGTCGAATCGCCAGCCCGGATGGGGTCGCCTTCGTCAGTGTCGAAGGAGGAACGGGCGGGGGAGTAAACACAGGGGACACGGCGCGGGAGATCGCCGAGCACCCGTTCGGTACGCCCACGTTCACCGGCCGCAGCTGGCCGCTGGCGGATGTCCGGCTGCTGGCCCCGATCCTGGCCACCAAAATCATCTGCGTCGGCAAGAACTACGCCGACCACGCCGCCGAGATGGGGGGTGGCGCCCCACCGGCCGACCCGGTGATCTTCATGAAGCCCTCCACCACGATCATCGGCCCGAACGTGCCGATCACCCTGCCGCCGAGCTCGTCGGAGGTGCACTACGAGGGTGAGCTGGCGGTGGTCATCGGCCGCCCGTGCAAGGACGTATCCGCCGCCAAGGCGCTGGACGTGGTGCTGGGTTACACCGTCGCCAACGACGTCACCGCGCGCGACCACCAGGCCGCTGACGGGCAATGGACCCGCGGCAAGAGCCACGACACCTTCTGTCCGCTCGGACCGTGGATCGAAACCCAGCTCGATCCCTCCCAGCTGGATCTGCGCACCGAGGTCGATGGGGTCACCAAGCAGGACAGCAATACCGCGTTATTGCTGCACGACGTCCCGGAGATCATCGAGTGGATCTCCGCAGTGATGACGTTGCTACCCGGTGACGTCATCCTCACCGGAACCCCGGCCGGCGTGGGCGCCATCACCAACGGGCAATCCGTGAGCATCACCATCGAGGGCATCGGCACGCTCACGAACCCCGTGACCGCGAAGCGGTAGCACGGCCCCGATAACCTGGCCCGCGTCATGACTACACCTGAGCGCCCCGTGCGCGTCCGCTTTTGTCCCTCGCCGACCGGAACTCCGCACGTCGGACTGGTCCGCACCGCCCTGTTCAACTGGGCCTTCGCCCGCCACCACGGCGGCACGTTCGTATTCCGCATCGAGGACACCGACGCCGCTCGAGACAGCGAGGAGTCTTACGCGGCCCTGCTCGACGCCTTGCGCTGGTTGAGGCTCGATTGGGACGAGGGCCCCGAGGTCGGTGGCCCGTACGAGCCCTACCGGCAGTCGCTGCGGCGTGAGTCGCACCTGGACGTGCTCCGTAGGCTCGTGGAGGCGGGGGAGGCCTACGAAAGCTTTTCGACCCCTGAGGAGGTTGAGGCGCGGCACAAGTCAGCCGGGCGTGATCCGAAGCTGGGCTACGACAACTTCGACCGTGAGCTCACCGAGGCCCAGCGCGTTGCCTTCCGGGCGGAGGGCCGGGCGCCGGTACTGCGGCTGCGCATGCCGGAGCACGATCTGAGCTGGACCGACTTGGTGCGCGGCGAGACCACTTTCCGGGCCGGCACGGTCCCGGACTTCGCGCTGACCCGGGGCAACGGCCAGCCGCTGTACACCTTGGTCAACCCCGTGGATGACGCGGCGATGGGTATCACCCACGTCCTGCGCGGCGAGGACCTGCTCAGCTCCACCCCGCGTCAGCTGGCCCTGTACGAGGCGCTGCAACGCATCGGTGCTGCGGAGTTCACCCCGGAGTTCGGGCACCTGCCCTTCGTGATGGGCGCGGGCAACAAGAAGCTCTCCAAGCGTGATCCCGAGGCCAACCTCTTCCTACACCGGGAACGCGGCTTCATCCCCGAGGGACTGCTGAACTACCTGGCGCTGCTCGGCTGGGCCATCGCCGACGACCACGACCTGTTCAGCCTTGATGAGATGGTGGCCGCGTTCGACATCGGTTCGGTGAACAGTAATCCGGCGCGCTTCGACCAGAAGAAGGCCGACGCCATCAACGCCGAGCACATCCGGCTGCTGGCCCCGGCCGACTTCGCGCAGCGACTGCAGGCGCACCTGCTCGTCCACGGGCAGGTGCCCGCCGACGTGGACCAGGCCCTGTTCGACGCTGCGGCCGAGCTTGTGCAGACCCGCATCGTGGTGCTCTCCGACGCCGCCGCGCTGCTGCGGTTCCTCTTCGTCGAGGAGGGTGCCTTCACCGTGGACGAGGCGGCAGCGGCCAAGGCGCTTGGAGCCGATGCGCGCGAGCCGCTCAACGCAGCGTTGGGCGTACTGCAAGTACTACCCACCTGGCGTGCCGCAGACATCGAGGGCGCGCTCAAGGGCGCACTAGTGGATGAGCTCGGGCTAAAGCCACGGAAGGCGTTCGCGCCCGTCCGGGTCGCGATCACCGGCTCCACGATCAGCCCGCCCCTGTTCGAGTCGATGGAGCTGTTGGGCCGGGAGCGTTCGCTGGTGCGGCTGCAGGAGGTCGTTCGTTGACCGGCGGATTGGTGGTGCTTGCAAGCGGTGAGTTAGTCTGTCTCGCGGCTCTGTTGAGGCTTTCGAACCGGCTCCGGCTGGGTTGGAAGCGTGGAGTCATTGGGGTATGGTGTAATTGGCAACACGGCTGATTCTGGTTCAGTTGTTCTAGGTTCGAGTCCTGGTACCCCAGCTGAGAAATCAGCATGCACGTGTTGGTTTTCCTGGCCCCGTCGTCTAGCGGCCTAGGACGCCGCCCTCTCAAGGCGGTAGCGCGGGTTCGAATCCCGTCGGGGCTACACCGGTTATAGAACCCCCTGTCGCACGCAGCGGCAGGGGGTTTTTGCATTCGTGGCGCGACTCATTGCGGCCGAGAGGCACTTCACGGTCGTTCCGGGCGGCCAGAGGCGACCGTAGAGTGCCTCTCGGTGACAGCGGAGGCGTTACAGGCGGTGCTGCAACGCCTCGGCGGCCGCGAGCAGGTCGGTGGCCCAGCGCGCACCTGGCCTGCGGCCGATCCGGTCGACCGGGCCAGAGACAGACACTGCGGCGATCACCGCACCGTCCCGGTCCCGGACCGGCGCAGACACGCTCGCGACCCCTGGCTCGCGTTCGGCGTTACTCTGCGCCCAGCCGCGACGCCGGACCTCCCGCAAGGTCTGCTCGCTGAACGACGCCTCACCGAGCACCGCCCGCTGCAGCTGGGCGTCCGCCCACGCCAGCAGCACTTTGGCTCCAGAGCCGGCACCCAGCGGCAGGTGGGCGCCGACGAGCACCGTGTCCCGCAACCCTGCCGGCGGCTCGGCGGCCGCGACGCACACCCGTGCCGACCCCTCGCGGCGGTACAGCTGAACACTCTCGCCGGTGATATCCCGCAACCGGGGCAGCACGGACGACGCGGCGTCGAGCAAGGGGTCGATGGCTGCGGTGGCCAACTCGTTCAGCGCAGGCCCGGGCCGCCAGCGACCGTCGCCGTCGCGGCTCAGCAGCCGGTGCAGCTCGAGACCGACGGCGATGCGGTGTGCCGTCGCGCGCGGGAGCCCGGTACGGCTGCACAGCTCGCCGAGCCCGCAGGGGTGTTCGGCGACGGTGTGCAGAATGAGCACCGCCTTGTCCAGGACGCCAATTCCGCTATGCTGTCTCACAAGTCGATACTAGCGTCTCATATGTTGAGAAGCCAGTCGCGGACAACCGGAGCAGCGAAGGTGGATCAGATGGCGAAGACACTGGCCGAGAAGGTGTGGGACGCCCACGTCGTGCACCAGGGCACAGGCCAGGGGGAGCAGCGCGAACCCGACCTGCTCTACATCGACCTGCACCTCGTGCACGAGGTCACCAGCCCGCAGGCCTTCGAAGGGCTTCGCTTGGCCGGGCGCCCGGTGCGCAGGCCCGACCTCACCATCGCCACCGAGGACCACAACGTCCCCACCACCGACATCGACAAGCCGATCGCCGACTTGGTCTCGCGCACCCAGGTGGACACCCTGCGCAACAACTGCGCCGAGTTCGGTATCCGCTTGCACTCCATGGGCGACATGGAGCAGGGCATCGTGCACATCATCGGCCCCCAGCTGGGCCTCACCCAGCCGGGTGTGACCATCGTCTGCGGGGACAGCCACACCTCCACGCACGGTGCGTTCGGCGCACTGGCGTTCGGGATCGGTACCAGCGAGGTCGAGCACGTGATGGCCACGCAGTCGCTGTCGCTGCGCCCGTTCAAGACCATGGCCATCACCGTCGACGGCGAGCTACCCGCCGGAGTGACGAGCAAGGACCTCATCCTCGCCGTGATCGCCCAGATCGGGACCGGCGGGGGACAGGGCTACGTCCTGGAGTACCGCGGCAGCGCCATCCGTGCCCTGTCCATGGAAGCGCGGATGACGGTGTGCAACATGTCCATCGAGGCCGGGGCCCGAGCAGGAATGATCGCGCCGGATCAGACAACCTATGACTACCTCCAGGGGCGTCCGCACGCGCCGCAGGGCGCGGACTGGGACGCCGCGGTGGCCAGCTGGGAGCAGCTCGGTACAGACGAGGATGCGGTGTTCGACCACGAGGTGCACATCGACGCCTCGGCGCTGACGCCATTTGTCACCTGGGGTACCAATCCCGGCCAGGGTCTGCCGCTGAGCGCCTCGGTACCCGACCCGGAGCAGATCGTCGACGAGGCGAAGCGGGTCTCGGCGGAGAAGGCCATCGAGTACATGGGACTCACCCCGGGCATGGCGCTGCGCGAGGTCTCGGTGGACACCGTGTTCCTGGGCTCGTGCACCAACGGGAGGATCGAGGACTTGCGCGCGGCCGCTACAATTTTGCAGGGGCGACGGGTGGCCGACGGGCTGCGGATGTTGGTGGTTCCCGGATCCATGCGCGTCAAGGCGCAGGCCGAGCAGGAAGGTCTGGATCAGGTGTTCACCGCGGCAGGCGCGGAGTGGCGCCAGGCAGGGTGCTCGATGTGCCTTGGGATGAACCCCGACCAGCTTGCGCCCGGGGAGCGCGCGGCCTCGACGTCCAACCGCAACTTTGAAGGGCGCCAGGGCAAGGGTGGCCGCACCCATCTGGTGTCGCCGCAGGTAGCCGCGGCCACCGCCGTGCGCGGAACGCTCTCCGCCCCCGCCGACCTGAGCTGAGAGGAACAGTCATGGATGCCTTCACCACGCACACCGGTATCGGAGTGCCTTTGCGACGGTCCAATGTGGACACCGATCAGATAATCCCCGCGGTGTACCTGAAACGGGTGACGCGTACCGGATTCGAGGACGGACTGTTCGCCGCCTGGCGGGCCGACCCGGAGTTCATCCTGAACAAGGCTCCGTATGACGCCGGGTCGGTGCTGGTCGCCGGGCCTGACTTCGGTACCGGCTCCTCGCGTGAGCACGCCGTGTGGGCACTGGGTGACTATGGGTTTCGGGTGGTCATCGCCTCCCGCTTCGCAGACATCTTCCGAGGCAACGCCGGCAAGCAGGGCCTGCTCGCCGCCCAGTGCAGCCAGTCCGATGTGGAGCTGTTGTGGAAGTTGCTGGAGGAACAACCGGGCATGCAGGTCACCGTCGACCTCAGCGAGCGGACCGTGACGGCGGGCAGTCTGGTGCTGCCGTTCGAGATTGATGACTACACGCGCTGGCGGCTGCTCGAGGGCTTGGACGACATCGGCCTCACCCTGCGCCAGGCGGAGGCCATCGACAGTTTTGAGGCCTCTCGGCCGTCTTGGCTGCCGGTGACCACCGCGTCGGCCGCGCACTGAATTCGTTGCCTCCGCGCGCCAGAAATGGCGCGGCACATGGACTCCTGGTGATTCTGGGTTTACCGTGGCCTTCAGCCGGTCCGACCGTGACCACCCGTTGGCGGAGGAATTCAAGATGAACAAAGCGCAGCTCATCGATGCACTAGCCGAACGTTTGAATGGGGACAAGCGTGTGGCCGCCGACGCGGTGCAGCACGTGGTGGACATCGTGGTGCGGACGGTCGAGGGCGGCGACCACGTCACCATCACCGGCTTCGGGGTATTCGAGAAGCGTTCGCGCGCTGCCCGTGTCGCGCGCAACCCGCGCACCGGCGAAACCGTCCGGGTTGCGCCCACGTCTGTACCGGCGTTCCGGCCCGGTGCTCAGTTCAAGGCCGTGGTGGCGGGTGAGCAGAAGTTGACGGCCGGTGCTCCGGCGGTGAAGCGCGCCGCGGCAGGTAAGGCGCCGGCGAAGAAGACGGCCACGGCGAGCACGGCAAAGAAAGCAACCAAGAAGACCTCAGCGGCGAAGACTCTCGCAGCCAAGGACTCCGCACCGGCCAAGAAGGCCACCGCAGGAAAGACCCTCGGCGCCACAAAGAAAGCGGATGCCAAGAAGAGCGCGGCCAAAAAGAGCAAGAAGTAGCTCGGACTCGCGCGGTCAGCGAACCGGTGCAGCCAGGTGGTCGACCGCCACGACGTGTCCGGCGTGGGTGGAGAGCACCCAGGTGCTGGCCTTACGGTTTCGTGACGGGGGCAGTCGCACGCCGTCCCGCGAGGCCACCCAGCCGAGCAGCTGCGGGATGATATCGCCCTGGCTGCACAGGACGGGAACCTCGCCGCCCGCAAGGATCTCGTCCAAGCGTCGACGTGCACACTCCGGTGCCTGAACGTAAGCGTCGTCGGACAGTGCAGGCTCGGAGATCACCGATGTCCCGAGCGCATCGGCCAGCGGCTGCACCGTCTGCACGCAGCGCAGTCGGTCCGCGGCGTGCACGGCGTTGGCTCCGAATGCCCGTAGTAACGGCACCAGGGCATCCGCCTGCCGCAGCCCCTCTTCGTCCAACGGTCGTCGTCGGTCGTCGCCATCGAACCGCTTTCTGGAGCCTGCCTTGGCGTGGCGCACCACCAATACGGTGGACGTGTCCGCAGGCAGGGCGGTGAACCGGTCCAGCACGCGGACGTCGTAGGAGTAGCTCAAGATCGTCGTCGCCTCGGCCGGGGCCACCCACTGAAGCTCGTCGACCTCTTCGTTCACGCTAAACCCGCCACCCAGGGCGCGAGCGGCCCAGTAGTTGACCAGCTTGGACCGATCACCCGTGCGGTAGGAGGTCACCGCCAGGTGGCGTCCGAGCGCCACGGTGAAACCGGTCTCCTCGCCAACCTCGCGCACCGCGGCCACCGCCCGCGGCTCCTCGGGTTCCAGCTTGCCCTTCGGGAACGACCAGTCATCGTAGCGCGGGCGGTGCACGACTGCGACCTGGAGACCTCCGTCGGGGCCACGGCGCCACAGCACCGCCCCGGCAGCCAGGATCGGTTCGGGTGGATTCATCCGTGCAACCCCACGTCGCTTCGCTCGCTCATCCGTGCAACCCCACGTCGCTTCGCTCGCTCATCCGTGCAACCCCACGTCGCTTCGCTCGCTCATCCGTCGGCACCGTGGCGGCGCATCAGCTCCACCTGATACTCACGGACCTGCTCCCCGGAGGCGGGCGCTGCAACCCAGTCACCTTCGACGCCCAGCACCCAGCACCTGGTCGCCGGGTCGAGCGCCAGGTCGAACATCTCCTGCAACTGCGCCGTCAACCGCGGGTCAGTGACCTGGGCCATGACCTCCACTCGCCGGTCGAGGTTGCGGTGCATCATGTCGGCACTGCCGATCCAGTAGGCGTTCGCCCCGACGAAGTGCATCACCCGGGAGTGCTCCAGGAACCGGCCCAGGATGCTGCGCACCGTGATGTTCTCGCTGAGCCCTGGAACCCCGGGTTTGAGGGTGCAGATGCCCCGCACCACCACGTCGACCGGCACACCGGATTGCGACGCCCGGTACAGCGCGTCGATCACCTGCTCGTCCACCAGGGCGTTGGCCTTGAGTCGCACGCCCGCCGTCTCACCGCGCCGAGCGCGTTCCACCTCGGCGTCGATCCGTTCGATGATGCCACGCCGAACCCCGTAGGGGGCGACCAACAGGTTGCGATAGTCCTTCTGTCGGGAGTAGCCGGTGAGGGAGTTGAACAGCTCGGTGAGGTCGCGGCCGATGTCGGGTGAGGCGGTCAGCAGGCCGACGTCCTCGTAGATCCGCGCGGTTTTCGGGTTGTAGTTGCCGGTACCGATGTGCGAGTACCGGCGGATGGTGGTGCCCTCCCGCCGCACGACCAGGCAGATCTTGCAGTGCGTCTTCAGCCCGACCAGCCCGTACACCACGTGGACGCCTGCCTGCTCCAGCTTGCGGGCCCACTTGATGTTGGCCTGCTCGTCGAAGCGCGCCTTGATCTCCACCAGGGCGACCACCTGCTTGCCGGCCTCCGCTGCGTCGACCAGTGCGTCGACGATGGGGGAGTCGCCCGAGGTGCGGTAGAGAGTCTGCTTGATGGCCAGTACCTGCGGATCGGCGGCGGCCTGCTCCACGAAACGCTGGACGCTGGTGGAGAAGGAGTCATAGGGATGGTGGACCAGCACGTCTTCGTCGCGCAGGGTGGAGAACACGCTTTTGGGCATCTCGCGCTCACCGAACGCCGGGTGGGTGGCCGGCACGAACGGGCTGTCCTTGAGATTGGGGCGGTCGGCGCCATAGATCTGGTTGAGGCTGGTGAGGTCGAGCAACCCGGGCACCTGGACCACGTCGCGCGGGTTCACGTCGAGCTCGCGCAGCAGCAGCTCCAACATGTGCTCGGTCATGTCATCGGCGACCTCCAGACGAACCGGGGACCCGAAACGCCGACGCGCGAGCTCTCGCTCCAGCGCCTGCAGCAGGTCTTCGTCTCGGTCTTCTTCCACCTCGAAATCGGCGTTACGGGTGATCCGGAAGGCGTGGTTCTCCACGACGTGCATGCCGGGAAACAGGGCGTCAAGGTGGGCGGCGATCAGCTCCTCCAGCGGCAGGAACACCTCCGTACCCTGCTGGACCCGCACGAACCGCTCCACGTTGTCCGGCACCTTGACCCGGGCGAAGCGCTCGCCGCCGGAGTCGGTGTCGCGCACCGTTACCGCCAGGTTGAGCGAGAGTCCGCTGATGTAGGGGAAAGGGTGCGCGGGGTCGACGGCCAACGGCGTGATGACGGGAAACAGCTGGTCGCGGAAGTAGTCCGACAACCGCGCCCGAGAGCCGTCGTCCAGGTCGTCCCAGCCGACGATGGCAACCCCCTCGGCGGCCAGGCCCGGCTGCACGTCGTCGAGAAAGACACGGGCGTGCTTCTCGGCGAGCTCCTGCGTGCGGGCGGCGACCATTTTGAGCTGCTCGCGCGGGGACAGACCGTCGGCGGAGCGAACGGACAGACCCGTCTCGTCGCGGCGCTTGAGCCCGGCGACCCGCACCATGTAGAACTCATCGAGGTTGGAGGCGAAGATGGCCAGGAATTTCGCTCGCTCGAGCAACGGGATGGACGTGTCCTCGGCGAGGGCAAGGACGCGGGAGTTGAAGTCCAACCAGCTCAGCTCGCGGTTGGCGTAGCGGTGGGTGGGGAGGTCGTTGGTGGCGCCCGCACGGGGAGTGGCCGCGGGCGGCGCGGCGGGCAGACCGCGGTGCGCTGCGGGTTTCGTTGCGGCGTCGTCCTCCCGTTCCCGCGGGTCCGACGACTCGGTCTCGGCCTCTGCAGTACTCACCTTGTCATCATCCCTCATCCAGCTCGTGGTTCATCCCGGCGGCGTGCTGGCGGCCACGGTCAGCAGGAGGGCGGCGCCATCGCGGCCGGGATGGACGCGGACGCGCTGGCCGGGCCGCAGCTGGCGCCACCCGGCCAGCTGCGCGGCCGCCTCGTCGCAGCGGATCAATCGCCCGTCATCGGTACGCAGGGCAATCTCGCCGCCGGAGTGCTCGGCGACGGTGGCTGTCGTCCCCCACCGGTCGATCACCGCACCGGTGGCCGCCCCGACGCCCAGCTGCAGCGCTGTGGCCAGGTCGGCCACCGTGTCCACGTCGCAGCGCAAGCCCGGCCACAGCCCCGCCAAACGCTCGGCACCTGAACCTTGGTGCCGCGCAGCGGAAGCGCCACCGAACAGAGGTGGGTTGGTGCCGTCGATGCCGGTGAGCAGGGTGGTACCGGTGCCCTGGCGGTCGGCGACGAAACAGCGTTCTGCCTGGGCGCGGGCCGACGCCAGTGCCGCGGTCAGCTCACCCGTCCGCAGTGCGGGCAGGTCGGGCTGCAGCGCCACCACGCGCTGCCCGCTGAGGATGGCGGCCGCGTGCTCCAGCGCGTGGTTGAGCCCTTCGCTCTCGGGGTCGGCGAGCACCGCGGCGCCGCAGCTCTTCGCCGCGGCGGCTACGGCCGGGTCGCGCGTGACCACGTGCGCCGCCGTCACTTCCGGGCTGCGCAGCGCCGCGCCCAGTGTGTCGGTCAGCATGGCCAGCACAAGCGCCGCGCGCTGTTCGGTGGGCACTGCCTCGGCCAGTCGCGTCTTGGCCTGCACAAGGTCCTTGACCGCGAGCACCACATGGGTGGTAGTCGCGGTTGCCGGGGTCACGGCGCTCATCCTGCCAGGACGCCCCGCCGCCGGTTAGGACATGATGACCTGCAGAGCGGGGACCGTGCAGCGTCCCGGCGCGACGAAAGGGGTGGACGTGGCCCGTGTCGCGGTGCTCGGGGCCGGCTCCTGGGGAACCACCTTCGCCAAGGTGGTGGCCGACGCCGGCAGCGAGGTGACCCTCTGGGCGCGCCGCCAGGAGATAGTCGACGCGGTGCAGACCACCCGGATGAACCCGGACTACCTCCCGGGAGTCCTGCTCCCCGAAACCTTGCGGGCCACCGGCGACCCGCGGGCAGCGGTGGCCGGTGCCGACATCGTGGCCTTGGCGATTCCCGCGCAGTCGCTGCGGGTCAACCTGTCTGCGTGGGCGCCGGATTTGCCGGTGGATGCCACCCTGCTGTCCTTGGCCAAGGGGGTGGAGCTCGGGACGCGGCAGCGGATGACGCAAGTGATTGGCGAGGTCACCGGGGCCGACGCGACACGGATAGCGGTGCTCACCGGTCCCAACCTGGCGCGCGAGATCGCCGTGGAGCAGCCGACCGCCACCGTGATCGCCTGCCCCGACCATGCGCGGGCGGTGGCGGTGCAACAGGCGTGCGTCACCGGCTACTTCCGGCCCTACACCAACACCGACGTCGTGGGGTGCGAGCTGGCGGGAGCGTACAAGAACGTCATCGCCCTGGCGTGCGGAATGGCCGTGGGGATGGGGATGGGGGACAACTCGATCGCCAGCATCATCACCCGTGGACTGGCGGAGACAGCGAGATTGGGGGTGACGCTCGGTGCGGAGGCCGCTACCTTTGCCGGGTTGGCCGGGATGGGAGACCTGGTGGCGACCTGCTGCTCGCCGCTGTCGCGCAACCGGACGTTCGGGGCCCGGCTCGGTGGGGGTGAGACGCTGGAGCAGGCACAGCTCGGTACCCACGGTCAGGTGGCGGAGGGCGTCAAGTCCTGCTCCGCGATCACCGAGCTTGCGGCCAGCCGTGGGATAGAGGTGCCGTTGGCCGATGGGGTGCACCGGGTGTGTCACGACGGGTTGCCGGTTCAGGCGCTGGCCACCGAGCTCCTCGGCCGTAGCACCAAGCCGGAATGAACATGCCCCACCCTCCGCCCGGCGACTCGACTCGCTGCGTCCGCGCCGGGCTCGGACCGGCGGTGCCCGGACAGCCGCTGCTGCCCGGCCCGGTGCTCGCCGCGCCCTACCACCTGAGTGCGGACGAGGCCGGCGAGAGCGACTACTACGCGCGGGTGTCCAATCCGGGCTGGCGAGGACTCGAGGCCGCACTGGCGGACCTGGAGGGCGCCGGGGACCCCGACGTGGGCTGCACGGTCTTCGGTACCGGGATGTCGGCGATCACGGTGCTGCTCCGGACGGTGTTGCACGCCGGCGACGTGCTGGTCCTGCCGTCCGACGGCTACTACCTCGTGCGCGCGTTCGCGGCGGAACGTCTTGTACCGCAGGGTATCGAGGTCCGGGAGTGTGCCACGACGTCGATGGTCGAGGCGGTGGCAGGTGCGCGGCTCGTGCTGGCCGAGACCCCGTCGAACCCCGGCCTGGACGTCGTTGACCTGCGCGCGCTGGCCGCGGCGTGCCGAAGCGAGGGTGCGCTGCTCGCCGTGGACAACACCACAGCCACCCCGCTGGGGCAGCTTCCCCTGCAGCTCGGTGCGGATGTGGTGGCGGCAAGTGGGACGAAGGCCCTCAGCGGCCACAGCGATCTGCTGATGGGCTATCTCGCTACGGCGTCAGCGAAGCTGCTGGTGGCGGTGCAGCGCGAACGCACCTTGTCCGGCAGCGTCCTGGGACCCTTCGAGACCTGGCTCGCGCATCGCAGTCTGGGCACTGCCGCGCTGCGGGTGGACCGCCAGTGCGCCAACGCCCTGGCCGTTGCCGAACGCCTGACGAGCCATCCCGCCGTGCGCGACGTGCGTTACCCCGGCTTGGCGACCGACCCCGCACACGCCGTGGCGAGCATGCAGATGCGGCGTTTCGGCGGCTTGGTGTGCGGCGTGTTGGGCTCCGCCGAGGCTGTGCACGCCGTGGCCGAGGGCAGCGAGCTGCTTGCGGCCGCCACCAGCTTCGGAGGCTTGCACACCACGATCGACCGTCGCGCACGCTGGGGCGACGACGTGGCACCCGGCTTCTTCAGGCTTTCCTGCGGTATCGAGGACACCGAGGATCTACTCGCCGACCTCACCCGCGCGCTGGACCTTCTCGAAGCCGAGGCCGGCCGTTAGTGGTTCGATGCTGTCCCATTGCTGTTGACGTCGCCGGTCAGCACAGGCCGAAGAGGTGGAACCACGCGGCGAAAGTGACCAGCAAACCGTAAACGCGCTGCAGCAGGTTCGGCGTCGCCGACACCTCGACCGTCACCTCGTCGGTGGTGATGTCGGTGTCACTCCCGCTGTAGGTGGTCGTGATGTGGTGCTCGCCCGCCGTGGTGAACGTCGTGGCGCAGCGGGCGAAGCCACCGAGGACCGGCTGGTCCGCGCACCCCGGCAGAACTGCGCCGTCCTCGGCGAACGTCACCTTGCCCTGCGGCGCCGCTGGGCAAGGTGACGTTGGTGCTCAGGACCGTCGGCAAGCCCACCGCGGCGTCGATCGGGGTACCGCTGCGGGTCGGACCCGTGCGGAACAGGTCGCACCGCTTCGCGGTGTCGTTGGCCTGGTGGATGGTGCCGAACACCCGCGGGCTGAGGAACGGGTAGAGATTGAGGCCCAGGGTGCCCCGCTCCGAGTTCGCCGAGTCGAACAGCATGGTCCCCAGTGACGCCGGTGGAGTGACCTTCGCGCCCACCCCCGCCTTGGCGAACCAGTACGGCGCCGGGATGGATCGGCCGTCGGCGGTGAGGTAGTCGGGCGGCACGATGGTCGAGGTGTTGGCCGGCTGGTCCTCCCCCACAGGGTCGAGGCGTGATGCGCCCTTGATGGGTTCCGTCCGGCAGGTCATCGACTGCGCGCTGCGGCCGGGCGTCCCGCGGATCAGCCAGGGGAAGGCCAGCGGGACCAGCTTCTCGGCTGCGGACTGTGCTCAGCAGTTCGATGCGACTCGGTCGGCGACGTGTGCTGGGACGGTGCTGCCGGGCGGCAGGAGCTCGCACGGCACTGCTGGCAACCACTGTTGGCGCGTCGGCAGCACTCCCGCCCAGGCGGTGCCCGCTTGGACGTCGGCGGAGTCGTCGACCGGCGGACCGGTACGGACCTTGACGCTGGCCTCGGTAGTGTCCAGGGCCAGCACGGTGGTGGCAGCAAGTTCCTTGGCCGTGGGTTGGCGGGCGTGCGTCCAAGAGCCGGGGGTGAGCTGCTCGACCACCGCGCGCAGTGCGTCCAGCTTTTCCTGCGGATCAGTGACGAGTCGCGCCTCGGCGTGGATCACCGCGCTGCGGTAGTTGGCCGAGTTGTGGAACACCGACCGGGCGTAGACCAGGCCGTCCAGCAGGGTGACGGTGAGACAGACCGGAGCGCTGGTGCCCGCGCGCAGACTCAGCGCCCCGGTCGACCCGTGTACGTAGACGGTGTCGTCGATGCGCCCGAACATCGTGGGTAGCACCAGTGGTGCACCGTCGACGACGACCCCCAGGTGCGCGAGAAGCCCGGCGTCCAGTACCTCATACAGCGCGGAACGCTCGCGGCGGGCGCGCTCGGACTTGCGGATGGTGCTGCGCGGCGTCGGCGAGAGGTCGGTCGGCATGCCGTTCATCTTGCCGTGCGAGCCGGCGAGCTGGACGTCCACATGCTCGTGACGCCGATTCGTTGCGGTGCGCTGATGCTCGCTGGCCGCCACCCGTTGTCGTTCTACGATGCGCGCTGGGCCGCGATGACTGGGGTTTGGGCATACCGTTGACCAGCGCCGACCGCCGTCCACTCGCCGCCGGCCTGGCCGAGTCGCCGAGCGAGAACACGAGGCGCCGCAGATTGTCGCTGAACTGACCGGCAGCTACTTCGGTGCGGGCAACGCGGCGCAGAGCCGGTCGATCTCCTCCGCGGTGTTGTAGTAGTGCACCGAGGCCCGCACGAGGTTTTCGGTCGCCAGCGGATCGAACCGGGAGTTGGCCGCAGTGGTAACGCTGGTGTTCACCCCCGCCGCTCGCAGCCGCCCAGCGACGTCGGCCGAACCGACCCCGCGGACGCTGAATGTGACGATGCCGCATAGGTACTCGCCGTGATCGTGCACGGTGACGCCCGCGTGTTCGCCAAGTCGGGAGCGCAACAGACGGGCCACGTCGCTGACCTGAGCAGCGATGTCCGGCAGTCCCCAGCTGGTGGCGTAGTCCACCGCGACACCGAGTCCGATCTTCGCGGCGACGTTGCCCTCCCAGGTCTCAAAGCGGCGCGCTCCCGCGACCACGCTGTAGCGCTCGGGCGCCTCCCAGATCGCGGAGTGCAGGTCCAGAAACGGGGGCTGCAGCCGTGCGGCCAGTTCCGCGGAGACGTAGAGGAAGCCGGTACCGCGCGGGCCGCGGAGGAACTTCCGTCCGGTCGCCGACAACAGGTCGCAGCCGATGGCCGCGACGTCGACCGGCAGTTGCCCGACGGACTGGCAGGCGTCCAGCAGAAACGGCACCCCCGCAGCTTTCGTCAGCCGACCGATAGCGGCCGCGGGATTCACCAGACCCCCATGCGTGGGCACGTGCGTCACGGCGACGAGCTTGACGGTGCCGTCCAGACGACGCTCGAGATCGCGCACGTCGAGCTGCCCGTGCTCGTCGTCGTCGACCACCTCCACCCGCGCCCCGGTGCGCTGGGCCACCTGCAGCAGGGCGATCGCGTTGCTCGCGTACTCCGCGCTGGAGGTCAGGATGCGGTCGCCTGCGGCGAAGAGCAATGAGTAGAACGCCATGTCCCACGCCCGGGTGGCGTTCTCCACCACGGCGACCTCGTCGACGCGGCAGTTGATCAGCCGGGCGATCGCCGTGTAGGTGCCGTCCACGGCCTCCGCGGCCTGCGCCGCCGCCTCGTAACCACCGATGCAGGCCTCCAGGCGCAGGTGCGCGATCACGGCGTCGGTGACCACCCGCGGTGGCAGCGCTGCCCCCGCGTTGTTCAGGTGTGCCACCGTCTCACAGCCCGGGGTGTCCCGCCGGGCCCGGGCAACGTCCAATCCCATGCGCGCCACCTTAGTTGGGCGGCGGCTGGTCAGGGCGCGAGCAACGGCAGTGCGGTCTCCGACAACCCGGGCGGGGCGTTGCGCTTGCGGAACCATTCGGTGCCGAACGCCGCGGTCAGCGCCTCGGGCGGGAGCGCAAGGAACGGACCGAAGTCGCCGATCTGTGAGGCGTAGACCACCATCGCCGCACGCTTGGCCGCGATGGCGGCGCTGACATCGACGACGGTGGTCAGCTCATCGGCGGGCAAGCCGAAGCTGTCCACATCCGGCGCGGACTCGCCGGACCACTCCGGGTTCATGCTCATCATCGTGCGGAAGTGGTCCCGGTTGGCGGTGGCCTCGTAGACGTGCGGTACCTCGGCGAGCTCAGCGGCACGGACCCCCACTCGGTGCACCTGAATGTGGTCGGGATGGCCGTAGTTGCCGTTCGGGTCGTAGACGGTGAGCACCTGGCAGCCTTCCTCGCGCAGTACGGCGGCGAGCTCACCGGCCGCGCGTTCGACGTCAGTCTTGGCGAAGGCCTCGTGGTGGTCGTTGTGCGCGGTGCCTGCCATCCCGGAGTCGGCGTAGCCCATCATCACCAAACGCTGCGCACCGAGAATGTCGACCGAGGCCTCCAACTCGGCGCGGCGTCGCACGGTCAACGGCTCCCCGGCGGCAAGCAGTCCGGCCGGCACCTCGCCCAACGCACCGTCGGTCGCGGTCACCACCACCACCCGATGGCCGGCATCGGCGGCAAGGCGCATCACCCCACCGGTGGTGAACACCTCGTCGTCGGGATGGGCGTGGAAACACACCAGCACACTCATGCCCGCATGCTCGCACGAACCCAGCAGCCCATTCGCACCGACGTTATCTACTCGCTAGTAAGATGACGCTTTATGGCGAACAACAACACCAGGGACGGCGTCGCGCCGGTACCCAGAGATGTGCTGGGCTACGGCCTGGCCGCGCTGAACCGGGTGGCCGGTTCGCCCGTGCTGGACCGGCTGGGATTGCGCAAGCGGGCGGAGCAGGTGGCGTTCCAGGCGTCCAAGACAGGCTTCCGCGTGGCGGGTGCGGCCAGCCGGGGATTCAGCTCCGCGCAGGGGCTGAGCAAACCCGCGCGATTGCCCGCCAGCAAACCCAGTGACCTGTTCGACCTGACGCCGGATGACGAGCAGCAGATGATCGTCGAGACGGTTGCCGCGTTCGCGAGTGAGCAGCTACGGCCGGTGGCGGCGGAGGCAAACGAGAGCTGCGCGGCGCCTGCCGGGCTGCTGGAGCGGGTCAACGAGCTGGGCGTGACGTTGGTCGGCGTCCCCGAGGAGCTCGGCGGGGTAGGAACAGAACGTTCGGCGGTGACCAACGTGTTGGTGGCCGAGGCCCTCGCGCACGGCGACATGGGCTTGGCGGTGTCCTGCCTCGCTCCGTCCGCGGTGAGCACCGCCTTGGTGCTCTGGGGCGACGAACGCCAGCAGGCCACCTACTTGCCCAGCTTCGTGGGTGAGAGCGTCCCCGCCGCCGCACTCGCGGTGCTGGAGCCGCGTCCGCTGTTCGACCCCTTTGCGCTGCACAGCACGGCGCGTCGCAGCGGTGCGGGCTTCGTGCTCAACGGGGTCAAGTCAATGGTGCCGCGCGCCGCCGAGTGTGAGCTGTTCGTGATCGCTGCCGAGGTGGAAGGTGCAGGGCCGGCCTTGTTCCTCGTCGAGTCCGACACCGCTGGGCTGAGCATCGAAGCCGAGCCTGCCATGGGCCTTCGTGCGGCAGGCATGGGACGCGTGGTCCTGCAGGACGTGCAGCTCAGCCAGGCCGCCATGCGAGGGCAGCACCGAGGTCTATGCCCAGTGCATTCGGCTGGCGCGCCTGGCCTGGTGCGCACTGGCCGTGGGCACCAGCAAGGCGGTGCTCGACTACGTCATCCCCTACGTCAACGAGCGTGTGGCGTTCGGCGAGCCGATCAGCAACCGCCAGGGCGTGGCGTTCAAGGTGGCCGACCTGGCCATTGAGCTCGAAGGCATGCGCTTGCTGACCTATCGTGCCGCCAGTCGGGCCGCCCAGGGCAAGGCCTGCGCGCGCGATACCGCGCTCGCCAGGCGCTTGTGCGGTGAGAAGGGGATGATCATTGGCAGCGATGGGGTGCAGCTGCTCGGTGGGCACGGCTTTGTCAAGGAACACCCAGTGGAACGCTGGTACCGCGACCTGCGTGCCATCGGGATGATGGAAGGGATCGTGCTCGCATGATCAACCTCGAGGTGCCCAGAAAGTTCTCGGCCATCATCAATCAGGCCCATCAGACTGCCGCCGAGGTGCTGCGCGCCAACTCGCGCAAGTACGACGTCGCTGAGCACGCCTACCCGAAGGAGCTGGACCTGCTGGCCTCGGTCGTGGACGGACTCAACGCATCGTCGAGCACGAGCGGTGCCGGGGCAGCGGGAGTCCGGCGGACCGAGCCGACGGGCACGCCGATGAACGCCAACGGCACCAACATGTCCACCGCGCTGTCCATCATTTAGATGTGCTGGGGCGACGTGGGGCTGCTGCTGTCCATGCCGCGCCAAGGCCTGGGCAACTCCGCCATCGCCTCGGTGGCCGACGACGAGCAGCTCAAGCGGTTCGCCGGCACCTGGGCGTCGATGGCCATCACCGAGTCGCAATGCGGCTCGGACTCCGCGGCCATCCGCACCACCGCGGTCCGAGACGGGGACCACTACGTGCTCAACGGCGAGAAGATTTTCGTCACCGCCGGGCAGCGCTCGGACTCCGTGGTGGTGTGGGCCACCCTGGACAAGAGCCTTGGCCGAGCCGCGATCAAGTCGTTTCTGGTCACCAAGGACACCCCCGGCCTCACCGTGGCCCGCCTGGAGCACAAGCTCGGTATCCGCGCGTCGGACACCGCCACCCTGCTGCTGGAGAACTGCCGGGTGCCCAAGGAGAACCTGCTGGGCAACCCGGAGATCGACACCTCCGGCGGCTTCGCCGGGGCGATGCAGACCTTCGACAACACCCGGCCCTTGGTGGCCGCAATGGCCGTCGGCGTGGCGCGGGCAGCGCTGGAGGAGACCCGCCGATTGCTCATCGAGGCCGGTGTGGACATCGACTACGACCGCCCAGTGAACAGCCAGTCGCACGCCGCTGCAACGTTCCTCACCATGGAAGCGGACTGGGAAGCCGCATACCTGCTGGTGCTGCAGGCGGCGTGGATGGCCGACAACGGCAAGCCGAACTCCCTGCAGGCGTCGATGGCCAAGGCCAAAGCCGGCCGTAGTGGCACCGAGATCACCCTGCGCTGCGTCGAGCTCGCCGGGACCCTCGGTTACAGCGAACACAGCCTGCTGGAAAAGTGGGCGCGCGACTCGAAGATCCTGGACATCTTCGAGGGCACGCAGCAGATTCAGCAGCTCATCGTGGCGCGGCGGCTGCTGGGCAAGAGCTCGGCGGACCTGAAGTGATGCGGGAGGCCTGAGCGGCCGTGTGGTGGGAGGGCAGGATGGTGCGCGGGACGGCTGTTCCGCGCGTTGACCTTGCCCGGGACCCGCAGTTGCGGCGGTGGCGTCAGCTGGATGCGGAGTACCTCTGCACCCGCATTCGTCGGTCCGGCGAGCTCACGTTGACCTACCGGCCGAGCTCGGTGTCGCGGCGTGAGCTCGCCGCACTCGTCGACGTCGAGCAGCAGTGCTGGCGGTCGCTCAACTGGCTCGTCATCGATACCGACGAGCTGATGCTGGTGGTGCGAGGTACACCTAGCGATCTCGACGCTTTCTGTTCATCTCACTGAAAGCCGACGCACCCCATGGGGTTGCTCTGCTCGTCCACGCTGCTTTGGTGCGCGGCCGCCTAGGAGCCGACGCCGTCAGCCCAGGAGGCCGTCAGTGCCGAAGAACCCCCATCCGCGTCGTCATTCACACCGCCTCCGCACGGTCGCGGCAACGTCGGCTGCCGTGATGCTGGCAGGGTTGGCGGCCAGCGGTACCGCCGCTGCGGCAGCGCCGAGTGCCACGACCACGCCGATCAAGCATGTGATCGTGGTGTTCCAGGAGAATGTGTCCTTCGACCACTACTTCGCCACCTATCCCACTGCGGCCAACAAACCGGGGGAGACGCCGTTCCACTCGGCGTCGGGGACACCCACGGTCAACGGGCTCAGCGGTTCGCTGTTGAGCGACAATCCCAACGGACGCAACCCGGCGCGGATGGCGCCGAACCAGGCGCTGACCTGCGACCAGGACCACGACTACACCGCCGAGCAGCTCGCGGCCAATCACGGTGTGATGGACGGCTTCATCGCCAACACGCAGAAGAACACCTGCGCCGCACCGGCTTACGGGGCGAACGACCCGGGCCTGGTGCTGAACTACTACGACGGCAACACCGTGTCCGGGCTCTGGAACTACGCGCAGCACTACGCGATGAACGACAACTCCTACAACACCACCTTCGGGCCGTCCACCCCCGGCGCACTGAACCTGGTGTCCGGTCAGACGCACGGTGCCGTCGCCCACGCCACCGGTAACGGCGGTGACGGCCATGTCGTCACCACTGACTCATACGGTGCGCGCAGCGTCGACCCGGTGACGGGCGTGGGCACCGTGATCAACGACCCGGACCCGTTCTACGACAAGTGCTCCAACCCCAAGAACGACACGGTCGAGATGACCGGCAAGAACATCGGTGACCGGCTGAACGACAAGCAGGTCTCCTGGGGCTGGTTCCAGGGCGGCTTCGGTGACTGCGCCGCGAAGTCACCGGTGGGTGAGCACACCGTCGGGCAACAGTCCACCGCCACCGTCGCCGACTACAGCCCGCACCACGAGCCGTTCCAGTACTACAGGTCGACGTCGAACCCGCAGCACACACCACCGGCTTCCGTGGCGGAGGTCGGTCACGCCGGACCGGCCAACCACAACTACGACCTGAACTACCTCGGCCAGTCCATCGACGCCGGGAACCTCCCCGCCGTCAGCTTCGTCAAGGCCAAGAGCGCCCAAGACGGCCACGCGGGCTATTCCGATCCCTTGGACGAGCAGCGCTTCCTGGTGAACCTGGTGAACAAGGTGCAGCAGTCCAAGGACTGGGCCTCGACGGCGATCGTGCTCAACTACGACGACTCCGACGGCTGGTACGACCACCAGCTCGCCCCGGTGGTCAACCACTCGCAGAGCGCCCAAGACGCGCTGAGCAGCACCGGCGAGTGCGGGACCGGGGTGCCGACGCTCGGTGGCTACCAGCTGCGCTGCGGCTACGGTCCCCGACTTCCGCTGCTGGTCATCTCGCCCTACAGCAAGGTGAACTCCGTCGACTCCACGCTCACCGACCAGACTTCGGTGCTGCGGTTCATCGAGGACAACTGGCAGACCGGTCGCATCGGTGACTCCTCCTTCGACGCCCTCGCCGGGCCGTTGAACGGGATGTTCGACTTCGCCCGCCCTGCTGCCACGCCGTTGCTGCTCGACCCGGCTACCGGAGCGGTCCCGGCACCCACGGCCGGTCCTGCCGACCTGCAGGTGCAGGTGAGCAGTCCCGGATTCGTGGCGCCAGGGCAGGTGGTCAGCACCACGCTGACGATCACCAACCACGGACCCGGCACGGCCACCGCGGTCTCCACGGGGGCCGGCACGGCCACCGCGGTCTCCACGGGGCTGCTGCTGCCCGTCGGATCCACGGTGACCGACGCGGCCGGCGGCACGCTGTTCGGGGACCTCGACGTGCTGGCGCCGATCGATCTCGCGCCCGGACAACAGCGGGTGGTCACCATCACCTCCACCGCCCCCGGCAACCCAGGTCTACGGGCAGCCATCGGGTACGCCTTCTCGCCGACGGCAGATCCCAACTGGTTCGACAACGTGGGCGGTGCCGTGGTGGTCGTTCGCTGAGCACCGCTGCACCGCACCCAACGCCGACACCGGCCCTTCGCGCGGATCTTCAGCGTGCAGGGCCGGTAGCGTGTGCCGCCATGGGTGAACGCCGGACGAAGGTGGCCGTGGTCTACGGGGGCCGCAGCAGCGAGCACGCGGTGAGCTGCGTGTCGGCGGGCAGCGTGCTGAGCCACCTCGATCCCGAGCGCTTCGACGTGGTCCCACTGGGCATCACCCGCGAAGGGGCCTGGGTGCTGGGGACCTCTGACGTCACCGCGCTTGCCATCAACGGTCGCGAGCTGCCCGCTGTCGACCCCACAGGCACCTCGCTGGCGCTGACGGTAGAGCCCGAACGCGGCGGCGATGTGGTGGCGTTGGATCCCAGCCGAGCGGGCGAGGTGTTGGCGGCGGTGGACGTGGTCTTCCCCGTGCTGCACGGTGCCTACGGCGAGGACGGCACCCTGCAGGGCATGTTGGAGCTCGCCGGCATCCCCTACGTGGGCGCAGGCGTCCTGGCCAGCGCGGCGGGCATGGACAAGGAGTTCACCAAGAAGCTGCTCGCCGCCGAGGGCCTGCCCGTCGGCACGCAGCTCGCGTTACGTGCAGGTGTCGCGAGCCTGAACCTCGACCAACGCGAGCAGCTGGGACTGCCGGTGTTCGTGAAACCGGCGCGAGCCGGGTCGTCCTTCGGCATCACCAGGGTGAGCAGCTGGGACGACCTCGACCCCGCGATCGCCGAGGCGCGCCGCTTCGATCCGAAAGTGGTCATCGAGTCCGCCGTCATCGGACGAGAGGTGGAGTGCGGAGTGCTGGAGCTGCCCGACGGCTCCATCCGCGCCAGTCTTCCCGCGGAGATCCGGCTCCTCAAGGCCTCCGAGGGCGACGGGGCGTTCTACGACTTCAACACCAAGTACCTCGACGACGTCGCGGCGTACGACATACCAGCGCCGTTGGAAGACCACGTGCTGACCGAGCTGCGGGACATGGCGGTGGCTGCGTTCCGGGCGTTGGACTGCCAAGGGCTGGCGCGCGTCGACTTCTTCGTCACCGAGGACGGCATGGTGATCAACGAGGTGAACACCATGCCCGGGTTCACGCCCATCTCCATGTACCCGCAGATGTGGGCGGCCAGTGGCATGGACTACGCGACGCTACTCAGCACCCTGGTGGATACCGCGTTGGCCCGGGGGACCGGACTGCGCTGATCAGCGCACGGGGGCGGGATTCAACGGCTGGGGTGGCAGCGCCTTCGTGACGGCGTCCGCGGCATCCTGCAGTGGAGCGCTGCCGGTGCCGTCGGGCAGCGTGATGGCCACGTAGACGCTGCGGTCGACGGCGACCCAGGTGCTTGCCTTCAGCCCGGTGGCGTTCCCGGAGATCTGCAGCCACTGCACCCCGTTGACCACCACCAATGCTGCGGCGGTGGTGAACTCGGCGGGCCGTTCGATACCGCAGCGCAGGACCAGCGGCTCGCCCACCGTTGGGGAGTGCCATGCTGCGGCGCCGTCGGGTGCCGGCGCCGCCAGTGCGGCCTTGGTGGCGTCACCGAGCGGGTCGGGCAACGCGGCGAGCAGTGCGTTGCAGGGGGGCGAGCTTGCTGCGGGCGCGGGCACCGCGCCCACCGCCACCGGACCCGTCGCGACGCCTGAGCCCGGGTTCTGGTGATGCTGGGTGATCACCGCCGCCGTGATGATGCCGGCGGCGAGGGCAACTGGCAGCGCGATAGCCGCCGCGACGGTCGCGGGAGGGTGAGCGTGTGGCATGGCTGGGGAGCGTGCTCCTCAGCCGAGATTGACGACGGGGCAGGTGAGGGTCCGGGTGATACCCGCCACGCTCTGCACCCGAGCCACCACCAGCTGACCCAGCTCATCCACGCTGTCGGCCTCAGCCCGGACGATCACGTCATAAGGCCCGGTCACGTCGTGTGCGTCGGCGACACCCGCGATGCCGGCGATCTCAGCGGCCACCGCGGCGGCCTTGCCCACCTCGGTCTGTATCAGGATGAATGCTTGCACCACGGCGTGCCCCTTTCCTTCGATGGGCACCATCAGGGTAGGAACAACCGCGACAGATTCACATCGTTGTCTCATGCACCGGGCCAGCCCCGATCGCTGCCAACCTACCGCAGCGTCCACCATGGGGATGCGGTGATCGAATACACTCAGGAGGCACCCGATTCCCTCGTCATCTCCCACCCAGACCGTGGCCGAGCTCGGCGAGTTCGGGGTGATCGCCCGAGCCGTGCACGGACGGTCCCAGCCGCCGAGCACCTTGCTTGGCCCGGGTGACGACGCAGCGCTTGTCTCGGCCCCGGACTCTCGGGTGGTGGCCAGCACCGACATGCTCGTCGAGGGCGTGCACTTTCGAATGGACTGGTCCAGTGCGGAACAGGTGGGCCGCAAGGCCATTGCCCAGAACGCGGCCGATATCGCAGCGATGGGAGCGGCGTCCACGGCGTTCCTGGTGGGCCTCGGCTGCCCGGCGTCCACGCCCGTCTCCGTGGTTGACGGCCTGGTGCAGGGGATGTGGACTGAGGCCGGGTCGTTGGGCGCGGGCATCGTGGGTGGAGATGTCGTGCGATCGGAGAACATCGTCATCTCGGTGACGGCGTTGGGAGACCTGCAGGGCCAGGACCCCATCACCCGGGCAGGGGCCCAGGACGGTGACGTCGTGGCACTGGCCGGGCGCCTGGGCTGGTCGGCGGCGGGGCTGGCCGTGCTGAGCAGGGGTTTTCGGGCTCCGGCTGCCGTGGTATCCGCTCACCGGGTGCCCGAGCCGCCTTACGCTGCAGCCTTGGCGGCAGCCCGGGCAGGCGCCACCGCCATGACTGACGTCTCCGATGGCCTGCTGGCCGACCTCGGGCACATCGCCGAGGCGTCGGCCGTGGCGATCGACGTCCGCAGGAACGCGCTCACCCCACACCAGCGCCTCGTCGACGTGGGCTCTGCGTTGGGTGCGGACCCGTGGACGTGGGTGCTCACCGGTGGGGAGGATCACGCCTTCGTGGCAAGTTTCCCGTCGGCGCAGGCGCTTCCGGAGGGGTGGGTGCAGATCGGTCGGGTACAGGCGGGTTCCGGGGTACGGGTGGACGGCGCTGAGTGGGCAATTGACAGCGGACCGGTCGGCTGGCAAGCCTTCGGCAGATGACGGTGTTGCGCCAGGTCGACTACCGCGACCTCGACGTCGCCGAGCTGGAGCGCCAGGTGCAGCAGTCCTACCTCAGCTTGTACGGCAGCGGTGACGAAACTGTGCTGCATGCTGAGCAGTTCCTGCCGCCCGAGGGCATCTTTCTGCTGCTCGGCATCGCCGATGTGCCCGTAGCGATGGGCGGTTGGCGGTCCAGGCGGGCCGATGGCATGCACCTGCGCGACGGCGATGCGGAGATCAAACGAATGTATGTAGTACCCCACGCACAACGCCGTGGGCACGCCCGCGCCGTGCTTGCCGAGCTGGAACGGACCGCAACCAGCTCGGGCCGACGGCGGATGGTGCTGGAAACCGGGCTGCTGCAACCGGAGGCGATCGCGCTGTACACCTCGAGCGGGTACACCGAGATGGGCAAGTTCGGTCGGTACGCGCACAAGGAATCCTCCCGTTCCTACGCCAAAGTGCTCGCGGGATAGATTCCGCCCATGCCTGTTTACGCACTCGGCGACGTCGAGCCCACCATCCATCCCGAGGCCTTTGTGCACCCGGATGCCACCGTGATCGGTGCCGTGACACTGGCTGCGGGCGTGTCGGTGTGGCCGCAGGCGGTGCTGCGCGGGGACTACGGCAGCATCACCGTCGGCGAGCGCACCAGCGTGCAGGACGGCACTGTGCTGCACTGCACCGAGTGGCATCCGACCGTGATCGGGGCGGACTGCGTGCTGGGGCACAATACGCACGTGGAGGGTGCCACCATCGGCAACGGCTGTCTCATCGCCTCCGGCTCGGTGGTGCTCAATGGCGCGACCGTCGGCGACGGGGCCGTGGTGGGCGCGGGCGCGGTGGTGTCTTTCAACGGTGTGGTGCCTGCGTACCGCATGGCGCTGGGGGTGCCTGCGCGGGTGCGGGAGGGCTACGAGGTGCCCGAGGGACAAACACAGGGGATCGTGGACAAGTACGTGCAGAACATCACCCGCTACAAGGGGCGGCTTCGCCGCCTGTGAGTGATAAGGGTCCCCCTGACAACACTTTTCGCGCACAAGCACTAGCATGTTCTCGTGGTTGCGCGACCGTTGCATGAGGCAGTCGAAGCAGGATGGGCACGGGCGCTCGCGCCAGTCGCTGAGAATGTCGCGGCGATGGGGGAGTTCCTCCGCGCCGAGGTCACCGTCGGGCGGCGCTACCTGCCGCCGGGGCCCGCGGTGTTACGGGCGTTCAACCAACCCTTCGAACAGGTGCGAGTGCTCATCGTCGGCCAGGACCCGTACCCCACACCGGGACATGCTGTTGGACTCAGCTTTTCCGTGGCACCGGAGGTGCGTCCGGTGCCACGCAGCCTGGCCAACATCTTTCGCGAGTACACCGACGACCTGGGTCTGCCGACCCCCAGCTGCGGTGACTTGAGTCCGTGGGCGGAGCAGGGTGTGTTGCTGCTCAACCGAGTGCTCACCGTGGCACCGGGCGAGCCGGCGGCGCACCGGGGCAAGGGCTGGGAAGCGGTGACGGAGCAGGCGATCCGGGCGCTGGTCGACCGGCCGGACCCGTTGGTGGCGGTGCTGTGGGGCAAGGACGCCGAGGGGCTCACGGAGCTGCTCGGCGACGTGCCGATCATCGCGTCGGCGCACCCGTCCCCGATGTCCGCGGCGCGCGGGTTCTTCGGCTCGCGGCCGTTCAGCCGGGTCAACGCGGAGCTGGAGGACCTCGGCGACGAGCCCGTGAACTGGCGCCTGCCCTGATCAGCTGAAGGCTCAAGCCGGGGGCATGACGAAGTACTGAGCGTCAGGCGCGGACGACCTTGCCCGCCTTGAGGCAGGAGGTGCACACGTTGAGCTTCTTGCGGTTACCGGGGGCAACCTCGGCGCGCACGGTCTGGATGTTGGGATCCCAGCGGCGCTTGGTACGCCGGTGCGAGTGCGAGACCGACATGCCGAAGCCGGGTCCCTTGGCGCAGACGTCGCAGACGGCAGCCATAGTCGTGGTACTCCTCGATAGTGGTGATCTCACGGACAACCCTGCAAGCGTAGCGGTCGTGGGCTGCCCCCTCCAAACGGGGCTGCATACCCGCAGTCCCTGTCGGTATACGCGGATACTCTCTCGATAGACCCGTCGCCATGACCAAGGAGACCATCGGTGCTGCAGCTGCTCGACGCCGCCGTATTGCGGCGCTGGGTCGATGCCTGCGTGCAGACGCTTACCGCACATTGTGCCGAGATCAACGCGCTCAACGTGTTTCCGGTCGCCGACTCCGACACCGGTACCAATCTGCTGCACACCATGCGGGCGGGACACGACGCGATGACGCGACTGCCCGTGGGTGCCGCGTCGAGCTACCCGGCCTCGGCGATGGCCCTGGCCCGAGGTGCCCTGCACGGTGCACGGGGCAACTCCGGCGTCATCCTCTCGCAGGTGCTGCGCGCGCTCGCCGATGGCTCGACGCCAGAGTGCGGACTCGCGGCCGATGGGCTGCGCGCGGCATTGCTCCGCGCGGACGCACTCGCGTACGCCTCGGTCAGCAACCCGGTGGACGGCACCATGTTGACGGTGCTGCACGCGTCGGCGGAGGCGGCCCAACACGACGCCTCGAGTCTCGCCGGCGTCAGCACGGCAGCGGCGCGGGGTGCGGCGGACGCTCTTCGGCGCACCCCCAATCAGCTGGCGGTGCTGGCCAGGGCCGGGGTGGTGGACGCGGGTGGCCGTGGCCTCGTGGTCATGCTGGACGCCCTGGTGGGGGTGATCACCGGTACCAGCGTCGAACCGAGGGTGGGCACCGTGCTGGCGCGGCCCGCGGCGGTGCTCACCGCCGAGCGGGAGGGGCAATCGAGGGAGCACGGTTACGAGGTGATGTACCTGCTGGACACGACCACCGACCGCCGGGTGCAGGCGCTGCGTGAGCACTTGAACGGCATCGGCGACTCGGTGGTGATCGCCAACGACGGCGACGGGCTGCACTCGGTGCATGTGCATTGCACCGACATCGGCGCCGCATTGGAGGCTGGGGTGGTGGCCGGCCGCCCGCATCGCATAACCGTCCTCCGGTTTGTTGACGACGAGAACCCGGAAGGCTTGCGGGACCGCACACGCGAGCGTGCCCTGTTGGCGCTCGTCGCAGGCGCCGGCGTCGCCGAGCTCTACGCCGCCGAAGGTGCGGTTGTGCTGCGTTGTGACGAGATCGTCGTCGACGGCGAGGCCGTACGCACCGCGATCGAGGAGGTCAACGCTGCGCACGTCACGGTGTTGCCCAACGGCTTGATGGCCGGGTCAACTCTGTCCGTCGTGGTCGCAGACATTCGCCGAGGGGGCCAGGGTGTGACGTTGCTGCCGACCAGCTCACCGGTGCAGGGCCTCGCCGCACTCGCGGTGCACGATCCAGACCGTGATTCCGAGGACGACACCCTGGCCATGGCCGAGGCGGCGAGCGCAACTCGGCGGGGAGCCGTCCGGGTCGCCACGGAGCAGGCGCTGACCTGGGTGGGACGTTGCGAGCCTGGCGATGTGTTGGGCATGCTCGACGATGAGGTGGTGCTCATCGCTCGCGGAGAAAACGAGGACGACTGGCAATCCGACGTCGTCCGTGGCTTGCTCGACCGCATGTTGGATGCCGGAGGCGAACTGGTGACGGTGCTGACCGGGATGGCCATGGACGACGGTCTCGAAGAGCACATGCAGGAGCACGTGCACGACGTGCACCCGGGGGTGGAGCTCGTGGTGTACTCGGGCGGCCTTCCGGAAGACGTCCTCCTGCTCGGGGTGGAGTGAGGGGTGGCACAGCTGACCGATCGGCTCGGACAGGTGCTGGGCGAGAAGGCGGGCAACGCGTTCGCCAAGGCGTTGGACCTGTACACCGTCGATGACCTGCTCCGGCATTACCCTCGTCGCTACGCCGACCGCGGCGAGCTCACCTCCATCGCCGGCCTGGACGAAGACACCCACGTCACGGTGACCGCGCGCATCTCCAATACCGCCTTTCGGCCGATGAAGGCCCGCAAGGGAACCATTTTCACGTTGACCGTCACCGACGGCCGTAGCGAGATCACCTGCACCTACTTCAACCAGCGGGGTCTGGAGAAGGTGCTGGTGAAGGGCCGCCGTGGATTGTTCGCCGGGAAGGTGACGAAGTACCGCCAAGCATTGCAGTTGAGCAACCCGCAGTACCTGCTGTTTCCCGATGAGCACCATCCCTTGGCGGCCTCCTCGGAGTCCCGTGGGGCGCTCGGCCTGGACGCAGTTCCGGACGAAAAGGAGTTCATCCGTCCATTCATGTCGGTGTACCCGGCGTCGGCGGGTCTGCCGTCCTGGACGGTGGCCCAATGTGTGCGCCTGGCCCTCGACGCGCTGGACGAGCCCGAGGACCCGTTGCCTGCCGCCCTGCGCGCCGAGTACGGCCTGATGTCGTTGGCGGCGGCGCTGCGGCGCATCCACCTACCCGACTCCGAAGACGAGATCGCGCAGGCCCGTGCCCGTTTGCGCTACGACGAGGCGCTCGCCCTGCAGCTTGTGCTCGCGCAACGCAGGCACGCTGACGCGCAACGCCGCGCGCCGGCCTGTCCACCGCGAACCGACGGACTGGCGGCGGCCTTCGAGCAACGGCTGCCGTTTGCGCTCACCGACGGTCAGCTCGCCGTGGGTGCGGAGGTGGCCGCCGAGCTCGCGCAGACGCGTCCCATGTGCCGTTTGCTGCAGGGAGAGGTCGGCTCAGGCAAGACCATCGTGGCCCTGCGGGCCATGCTTGCAGCGGTGGACGCCGGACGCCAGGCTGTGTTGCTCGCCCCCACCGAAGTGCTAGCCGCTCAACACGCCCGCTCCCTGCGCGAGCTCCTCGGAGACCTGGGGCGGGCGGGTGAGCTCGATGCGGCGGAGCAGGCCACCCGCATCACGTTGCTCTCCGGGTCCATGCCCACTGCAGCCAAGCGGAAGGCGCTGCTGGAGGTGGTGACCGGCGACGCAGGCATCGTCATCGGTACCCACGCCCTGATCCAGGACACGGTCCTGTTCTTCGACCTGGGCCTGGTGGTGGTGGACGAGCAGCACCGATTCGGGGTCGAGCAGCGTGATGCGCTGGGGGAGCGCGGGCGTGACGGCGCCAGCCCGCACCTGCTCGTGATGACGGCGACGCCGATCCCGCGCACCGTGGCCATGACCGTGTTCGGTGACCTCGCCGTGTCGACCTTGCGTGAGTTACCCCGCGGTCGTTCGCCGATCGTCAGCTCGGTGGTGCCGCCGCTGGAAATGCCTGCGTGGCTGGACAGAGCGTGGGCTCGGGTGAGCGAAGAGGTGGCGGGCGGCAGGCAGGTCTACGTGGTGTGTTCCCGGATCGGGGACGAATCGGGCGGCGCGAAGGAGGTGCCCGATACCGTCGCGGTGTTGGAGCTCGCCCCTGCGCTCGCCGCAGGACCGCTGATCGGTCTGCGGGTCGAGGTGCTGCACGGGCGCCTGCCGGGGGAAGAGAAGGACGCCGTTATGCAGTCGTTCGCGGCCGGAGAGATCGACGTGTTGGTAGCCACGACGGTGATCGAGGTCGGCGTGGACGTAGCCAACGCCACGACCATGGTCGTGATGGACGCCGAACGGTTCGGGGTGAGCCAACTGCACCAGTTGCGAGGCCGAGTGGGCCGCGGTGGGCACGCAGGCTTGTGCCTGTTGGTCACCAGTGCGGCAAAGGGATCACGCGCCAGGGAGCGGATCGATGCCGTCGCCGCCACCGTGGACGGTTTCCAGCTCGCCCGGCTCGACCTCGAACAACGACGCGAAGGGGACGTGCTCGGGGTGGCCCAGTCGGGCAGGCGTTCATCGCTGCGGATGCTGTCGCTGCTGCGGGACGGGGACGTCATCGCGGCTGCGCGGATCCAAGCCCAGTCCATTGTGGAACGTGACCCGAGTTTGGCGCGGCACCCGGGCCTGGCGCAGCTGGTGGTGTCGGCCCTCGACGGGGAGCGCGTCGAGTACCTGGCCAAGGCATGACGATGAGCCGACAAACGTTGGCGGGCATGATCGACTACACGCTGCTCAAGCCGGAAGCAACGGTGCAGGACGTGGCTGCGCTGGCTGAGGAGGCGCGACGGCTCGGCGTCCTCGCCGTGTGCGTCTCACCCCCCATGCTCCCCATCGAGGGTGCCGGTTTGGTTGTGGCGACGGTGTGCGGATTCCCCTCCGGCAAGCACACCAGCGCGGTCAAGGCGCGGGAGGCTGCGGGTGCGGTGGCCGCCCGCGCTGACGAGGTGGACATGGTGATCGACGTCGGCGCGGCGCGCGCCGGGCGGTGGTCCGCGGTGGAGGCTGACATCCACGCGGTTCGGGCAGCTGTGCCGGTTCCAGGCGTGCTCAAGGTGATCATCGAGTCCGCCGCCCTCGACGACGCGGCGATCATCACCGCGTGCCGCGTTGCCGAGGCGGCCGGCGCCGACTTCGTCAAGACCTCGACGGGATTTCACCCCGCCGGGGGCGCCAGCGTGCACGCGGTAGCACTGATGGCCGATACGGTGGATGGACGACTGGGTGTGAAGGCCAGCGGCGGCATCCGCACCGCCGGGCAGGCGCTGGAACTGGTCGCCGCCGGCGCCACCCGGCTCGGGGTGTCCGCCGCCGCCCAGATTCTGGAGGAGCTTGCATGACCGTCGATCAAGAGCTGGTGGACGCGGCCGTGAACCTCGTCAAAAACCGGTTGCCCGGGCAGGAGTGGGCCGGTTCCGCGGCCATGCGCCTGGACGACGGCGCCATCCTCACGAGCACGGCGCCCACGGTGTGCAACCCCGCCGTCGCGACCTGCCACGAGACCGGCGAGTGCTGGATCCTTGCGCCGTGCGGCGAGTGCCAGGAGCGGCTCTTCAGCCACGGCCCGGCGGTGGCTGTGGCCGTCCCCGAAATCGAGGACCCGCGGCGGTGGCGCTCCCTGCGCCTGGACCAGGTGCAACCCCACTGGTGGTCGAAGATCTTCGCCGACGTCGACGCTGAACCCCGGTGAGCGGCCCTGAGGCGGTCTACACCCACGGCCATGCGGAGTCGGTGCTGCGTTCGCATCGCCGGCGCACCGCCGAGGACTCCGCCGGCTATCTGCTCCCGCATCTCCGTCCGGGGATGACGCTGCTCGACGTGGGCTGCGGGCCGGGCACCATCACCGCCGACCTCGCCAGGATGCTCGGCTCCGGGCAGGTGACCGCCCTGGAGGTGACCGAAGCCGCGCTGCAGCTTGCGCGTAGCGAGGCGGACGCCCGCGGCCAGACCAACATGTCCTTTGCGGTGGGCAACGTGCAAGCTTTGGACTTTCCCGACGACACCTTCGACGTGGTCCACGCCCACCAGGTGCTGCAGCACCTCGCCGACCCGGTACGGGCCCTGCGGGAGATGCACCGGGTCTGCAAGCCGGGGGGCCTGATCGCGGTGCGCGACAGCGACTACGCGGCGTTCACCTGGTTCCCGGCCATACCCGAGCTGGATGGCTGGTTGGCGCTCTACCGGCAGGCCGCGCGGGACAACGGCGCCGAGCCCGACGCCGGCCGTCGCCTGCTGCACTGGGCGCGGGAAGCCGGTCTCGACCGCATCACGGCAAGTTCCAGCACCTGGTGTTTCGCCACGCCGGAGGACCGGGACTGGTGGGGCGGTATGTGGGCCGACCGCATTTTGCACTCGGACCTCACCCGCCAGCTGCTGGACTCGAAGGCGGCCACGAAGGCGGACCTGCAGCGCATTTCGCGGGCCTGGCGCACCTGGTCGGAGGCACCCGACGGGTGGCTCTCGATCCTGCACGGTGAGCTGCTCATCGTCGCCTGATCAGCCCGTCCAGTGCACTTCACCATCCACGGTTACGTTGGTCGGTCTGAGCGCGAGTGCACGGCAGACGGCCATCGAGGCCCCGTGGTCGGGGTGGACGTGGGCGGTTAGGTTCGTCGCTCCGTGCGAGCGCAGCCAATCCACCATGACGGCAGCCGCTTCATGGGCGTACCCGTGGCGCTGGTGCGCCGACGCGATCACCCAAGCGAGCTCGGCGCTGGACCCTCCGTGGTGCCTGACGGTGGCCTGCACGGTGCCGACGGCGACACCGCTCGTTCGGGCGCGCACGATCCAGTTCAGCCAGCGCTGGGAGAGGTCGGTGGAGTGGCCGACGACCTGGCGGCTGTAGGTGGCTTGCAGCTGGGCAACCGTGGCCGGGGTTCCGCCGGTAAAGGTGTGCAAGTCAGGGTCGTTGAACAGCGGTGCGAGCTCCGCAGCGTGGTCGACCTGCAGGGGCTCCAGCTTGAGCCGCTCGGTGCTGAGGATCGGTGCCGCGGGCCAGTCGCCGAGAGCAGTCACGACCGAAACCGTAGTCCTCGGGCCTCGAAAATCGGGGCGGCTTTGTTACGTCTCGGGGGCGCCATGCGCCCTGATCCGGCGCACCGAGCCGATCGACTACGCGGCGCCCGCCTCGGCGACTCGGGCTCGTAGCCACTCCGGCCTGTGGCCCTTGTCGCGCGGGTAGTTCTGCAGGTCGCGGACGTAGTCCGCTGGGCTGACTGGGTGCTCCCACGACGGCTCGTGGTCGTAGACGTCGTGGCCGCGCTGATGGCTCGTCTGCCCTGAATCACCGAGACGAGCGAGCGGCAGAACCAACCCCTAAAGAGATGTTTGACAGCTGTGGCGGTCCACCCGCACGCTCGTTCTCATGGCGGACAACAGTGAGCGACTGAGGACTTTGCGGGCGTTGGCGCATCCCCTGCGGCTGCGGATCTTGTCCCTGCTCACCGGGCAGGCGATGAGTGCGGCGGAACTGGCGCGGGCGCTGGACGAGACGCAGGCGAACGTGAGCTACCACCTCCGGGTGCTCGCCACCTCGGGCCACGCCAAGCCCACCGAGCAGGTCACTATCCGGGGAGGGCGGGCGACGCGCTACCGCTATGTGCAGCCGGAGCTGCCCGCAGGGGTCGCCACCACCGGTGGATCGCTGTCGGTGGAGGACCACGTGCTCTACGCCTCGGCGTTGGGCCGCGAGCTCGAGCGCCGAACCGGTCTGCGGGACACCCGCCAGCCGGGACCCAGTACGGATGCGGAGCTATGGGTACACCCCCAGCACTGGCAGGAGTTCACCGACGCCGTGGTGGCCGCGTCGGCCCGGCTGCACGCCCGCGCCCAAGCCAACGGCAGCCGCGGAACCGTGCGCACGAGCACCACGATCTCGCTTTTTCGGATGCGGCCCCGATGAGGACCCCGGCACCGCTGCACCATCGAGACTTCCGGTTGCTGTTCACCGGCCGAACCGTGGGCTACCTCGGCAACGCCGCAGCCCCGATCGCGTTGGCCTACGCCGTGTTGGACCTCACCGGTTCCTTCGCCGCCTTGGGACTTGTGGTCGCGGCCCGCTCGGTGGCCAACGTCGTCCTGCTGCTCGCCGGGGGCGTGCTCGCCGACCGGTGGCCGCGCGCTCTGGTGTTGACCGGGTCGCAGATGATGGCGGCGGGCACCCAGGGCGCCGTCGCGGCGCTGGTGCTGACCGGCACGGCGACGGTGCCGCTGCTCGCGTGCCTGGGTGTGCTCAACGGGGCGGCCGCGGCGATCGCCTTCCCCGCTACCGCATCGCTGGTCCCTCACACAGTGCCCGCGCACCTGCTGCGCCAGGCCAACGCCCTCAGCCGTCTCGGGTTGAACGCCGCCCTGGTCGGCGGCGCCGCCGTCGGAGGTGCACTGGTCGCGCTCGTGGGCCCGGGGTGGGGACTGGCCTTGGACGCCACCTGCTTCGCCGTCGCCGCACTCTGCTTCTCCCGCATCACCGCGGCCCTGGTGGCGCGGACGATCCGCACCAGCCCGTGGCGTGATCTGCGCGAGGGCTGGGGTGAATTCGTGGCCCGGCGATGGGTCTGGGTGGTCGTCGCGCAGTTCTGCGTCGTCAACGCGGCCTGGGTCGGCGGCACCGCGGTCCTCGGGCCGGCCGTCGCCAACACCACCATCGGCCGCCTCGGCTGGGGTTTCTCCTCCGCCGCACTGGGAGCAGGCCTCGCCATCGGTGCGCTGATCGCGATGCGCCGCCAACCCGACCGCGCCCTGGGCTTCGGGGTGCTGGTCTGCCTCACGCTCACCGCGCCGCTGCTCGTGCTCGCTCGCGGCCCCTCGCTGGTGGTGCTGCTGCCCGTGATGTTCGTCGCCGGGGTGGCTCTGGAACAGTTCGGGGTGGCCTGGGACGTCTCGCTGCAGGAAAACGTGCCACCCCAACGGCTGGCCCGGGTCTACTCCTACGACGCCCTGGGCTCCTACCTCGCCATCCCCCTCGGCGAGGTGGCGGTCGGACCGATCGCCGAACGTGTCGGCATCGGCCCCACCCTGGTGGGTTGCGCCGCCCTCATCGCCGCCGCCACCCTCACCGCGCTCGCCAGCAGCGACGTCCGCCAACTGCGTCGCCGACCGCCCGTCACCGACCACGCCCCCGCATAGCCAAGAGTCGCGGTCGGGCCCGTCCGCAGGTTGACCGGGTACCATAATGGGGCAATGTCTCACGGCACGGCGTTGCACGTCATCATCTTCCGGCGCAAATTGCGCCGGAAGAGCATGCCCTTACGATCGGGTTGTGGTGCGTTTTACACCGATTGAGCCGCTGGCGACGTCGCTCGAGGATGCCGTCGTTTGCGCGCGGCGTCGGCGTATTTCTGACCTGGATGCCATCGCAGCGGCCAGCCACGACCCAGACACTCTCCGCTGGCTCGACGACACGCCAACGGACCTAAAGGCCCGCGCCGCGGGCATGACCCGCGTCGAGGAAGCATGGCGCAGCGGACACGCGGGTCCGCTCGTGATCGCCGACCCTGCGACAGATGACCCCGTCGGGCTGATCAACCTGCAGTTCCGAAATGACGACGTGGCAGCACTGGCCTACAGCGTGTTTCCCGCCCGCCGTGGGCACGGCATCGCGCCACACGCCGTGCGACTGGTTGCTGGCTGGGCCTTTCGCGATCTTGGATTGACCGAGCTGTTGCTGGAGACCGACGAGGCCAACGCGGCCTCGATCAGAGTGGCGGAGAAATGCCAGTTCCAGCGAATCGGCAGTCGCACCGCGCTGAACTCCGAAGGCGATGAATACACGAGGCTAGTCTTCGCGACTTGGTGGCGATTGGGTTGTGCGGGCGATGATGTAGGGCCACGGGGCGGTGCGTCCGGCGACGTGGTCGAGTGAGATCACGGTCCGCGTCCCACCGCGCTGCGTGCCTGCCCGGAGCGTGCGACAGAATTTGCGGATGGACGAATTCCCCGGGCAGGGGCGGCACCGGGTCCGCTTCGATTGGGCCGGCCAGGGTGCATCAGCCGTCACGGTCGACGCCGATGTTGCTGTGGTTGTCGACGTGCTGTCGTTCACCACCACCCTGACGGTGGCCCTCGACAGGGGAACCGTCGTGCTGCCCTACCGCTGGAACGATGACGGCGCCGCCGACTACGCCCGCCAGCACGACGCCGTCCTCGCCGTCGGCCGCTCCGCAGCGACCGCGGGGCAGATCAGCCTGTCCCCGGGCACTGTGCGCAACGCCAGTCCGCCGACACGGCTGGTCCTGCTCTCCCCCAACGGTTCCACGATCGCGCACGCCCTTGCCGAAACCGGCGTCACTTGCGTGGGTGCCTCACTCCGCAACGCCTCAGCCGTCGCGGAATGGATCAGCCGCCACCATGTCCCCGCCACCGCCACGGTCGCGGTGATCGCCGCGGGAGAGCGGTGGCCCGACGGCTCACTGCGGCCCGCGGTGGAGGACCTGTGGGGAGCCGGCGCGCTCATCACCGCCCTGCACACCCACGGCTGGCCCACCGGATCACCGGAAGCTCAAGCCGCAGCAGCCGCTTGGCAGTGCATCTCCACCGACGTGACATCCGCCCTGTTCGCCAGTGCAAGCGGCCGGGAACTGGCAGACCAGGGCTACGCCGAAGACGTCACAATCGCCGCCGAGGTCGACCGCAGTCACAGTGTCCCCTTGCTGTGCAACCACCGCTTCGTCGCTGCGTGAGCAACGCGACCACCAGGGTGGGGCCGATGGCATCAAAGACCGGGCAACCCGTCGATGCTGGTCGTGTTCTTCAATGCGCGGTAGCCGTCCATGCCCTCAGGCCCCTTCTTGTCCGCGGAACAGTCGCAGCAGGTCGCGCTCTTCGACCAGGTCCATGACCGGCACGCCTTACCCGCACGAATCGCTGACCCGCTCCACGTCCACGATGACCACGGCCCGGGTGCTGGGATGCGCGGGGCACCGGCCGACCGCGTCGACATACGCCGGCTCACCAGGTAGCGCGATGCAGCCGCGGCCGTGCAACCGCACCACGCGGGGCCGGCGATCGAAGGAGGCGAACATCAAGCAGATGCGGCCGTTCTCCCGCACGTGCGCGATTGTCTCGACACCGCTGCCCGTGTAATCGACCCAGGCCACCCGGTGAGGCCCGAGGATCGTCAGGCTGTCGTGCCCTCTGGGCGAGACGTTGACGTGCCCATCGGCGGTAAGCGGTGCGGGTCGCGACGAACCACAGCGGCTGCGCCGAGATCCACCGGGCCACGTTCTCATCGATAGCGTCGACGACCTTGCCCGCAATGAGAGCCTAGAAGTCACGTGCGCGACGCAACTCGCACCGGGTCGCCGAGCCGCAGTGCGCCGGGACTCACGACGTCCACCACGAGGCCGAGCTTTGTGTCGTTGACGCGCCCGAGGGTGTCGAGCACGTGTCCATCGGCGGCCAGACCGGCCCGAGAGAGGTCGACCATGATGCAGCGGATCATCGGCTTACGCACGCGGACGACAATGTCCGCTCCAATCGCCAGGGTGCGGCCGATCCATTCGTCCTCATCGAAGCGCGGGGCACTGCCTGCGTCGTCTGCGCTGATCGACCGGCCGTCCGGGAACCTCACCACGGGTGTCCGGTCGTGGCCGTAGCCGGCGGTCAGCGCCAACAGGCCTGGCATCCGCCGAGAGCGGCGGGTGCTCTTGCCGCTGCCGAGCTTGCCGTCGACATCACGCACCGCCCACGGCCGATCGCCGACCAGACCCCGGTCGTCCAGACCGCAGAGTCGAGGTCTTCGCCTACCAGAGATTCGACCGGAAGCCTGCCGATGGCAAGGACATGTCCTAACGTCGTCTGCTCCACCACCGCCGGCACTATGCCGCACTGTCAGGCGTCCGGCACATGTACCGGGTCTGCCCACCCCGGACGGCGGACCAGGCAGAACGGGTGACCCGCAGGATCCGCGTACACGTAGTCGCCATCCGGCAGCCGTCGCGCGCCGATGGCCAGCACCAGGGACTGAGCCTCGGACAGGTCGTCGACCATCACATCCAGATGGAACTGTTGCGGTCGGCTCGGGTCAGGCCATCGCGGCGGCACGTGTTCCGGCGCGAGCTGAAAGGCAAAGCCGGAGGTCGTGTCGTTCTCCGCGATGACGACCCAGTCGTCAGACCGGTAGGTCACCGGCAACCCGATGAGCTCCGAGTAGAACGCGGCCAGCGCCGCCGGATCTGGGCAGTCGATGACCACATGGTGGCGACGGCCGATCATGACGGCGGGGACTGAGAGGTGCGGTGGATCCACCACAGCCCCCAAATCGGCAGCAGCACAGGGACGAAGCCGTACCCCGCGCCGAACAACGACCACACCGTGGCATCGGGAAACGACGAGGGAAAGACAGCGCTGGCCGTGCCGATGGCCAACACCCCGATGAGCTCCACGCTGCAGGACACGGTGGCGATGCGCCGGGAGGTGCGACTGGCCCGCGACAGGCACACCGTGGCCAGGATGTAGACGACCGCAGCTAAGGCGGAGAGCAAATACGCCAGGGGTGCCTTGTGGAACTGAGTGCTGATCTGCACCACCGAGCGTGCCGTGGCGGACAGTGCGAAGACGGCGTACACGGCGATGAGCAGGCGCCCGGGACCACTGCGCGTCGCCTGAGCGAGGCTCGACTCAGGCGCCATAGCCGGACCAGACCTGATTCATCCGCACGATCAACACCGGCAGCAGCAGGTAGGCGACCAGCAGCACCCCGACGCCCCAGCGGCTGCGTTCGGCCAGCGACCACCACGCCGCGGCGGGCAGGATCAGCAGCGAGCCGAGCAGGTAGCCGACGAAGGTCACGGTGGAGATATGCCGGTGCGGACCGATAACCTTGCTGATGCCGAGCACCGCCTGCGCGAGCATCACCAGCTCCAGGCCACCCAGTGCCCACAGCAGCACCCTGTGTCCCCGCGGCCCCTTCAAGGTCAGCATCACCAGGCACCACACCGCGCCCACGATGCCGCCGATGACGATCACCGCGGAAAGGGTCGACGTCACGGGGCGGGGTTCCTCATGCCCCCAGTATCGGCTACCGCGACGGCGTGGCTGCACTCGCCCGGTAGCGTTCGGCCACACGTCAACTGAGAGGTGATCGCCGATGTTCGAGAAGGTCCTCGTCGCCAACCGCGGCGAAATCGCTATCCGTGCGTTTCGTGCCGCCTATGAGCTCGGGGTGAGCACCGTCGCGGTGTTCCCGTACGAGGACCGCAACTCGATCCACCGTCTCAAGGCCGACGAGAGCTACCAGATCGGCGAGGAAGGCCACCCCGTCCGCGCCTACCTCTCGGTACCGGAGATCATCGCCACCGCACAGCAGTGCGGGGCCGACGCGGTCTACCCCGGCTATGGCTTTCTGTCGGAGAACCCCGACCTGGCCGCGGCCTGCGAAGAGGCGGGCATCACGTTCGTCGGCCCGTCGGCGCAGGTGCTGGAGCTGACCGGGCACAAGGCCCGCGCCATTGCAGCCGCCCGAAAAGCCGGCCTGCCGGTGTTGAACTCGTCCGAGCCGTCCGAGCACGTCGACGCGCTGCTCACCGCTGCGCAGGACATGACCTTTCCGGTGTTCGTCAAGGCCGTTGCCGGCGGCGGCGGCCGTGGCATGCGCCGGGTGGCCTCCCACGACGAGCTTCGCGAGAACATCGACGCCGCGATGCGGGAGGCCGAGTCCGCGTTCGGCGACTCGACCGTCTTCATCGAGCAGGCCGTCGTGGACCCGCGGCACATCGAGGTGCAGATCCTGGCCGACGGACAGGGCGGGGTGATCCACCTGTTCGAGCGGGACTGCTCCGTGCAACGTCGCCACCAGAAGGTGCTCGAGCTCGCACCCGCACCCAATCTGGACCCGCAACTGCGGGAACGCATGTGCGCCGATGCTGTCGCTTTTGCCCGGGAGATCAACTACTCATGCGCCGGCACCGTGGAGTTCTTGCTGGACCCGGACGGCAACTACGTCTTCATCGAGATGAACCCCCGCATCCAGGTGGAGCACACCGTCACCGAGGAGGTGACCGACGTCGACTTGGTGCAGGCCCAGCTGCGGATCGCTGCCGGCGAGAGCCTCGACGACCTCGGTCTGACGCAGGACGCCATCACGCTCCGCGGAGCGGCCCTGCAGCTGCGGATCACCACCGAGGACCCCACCAACGGGTTCCGTCCTGACACCGGACGCATCACCGCCTACCGCAGCCCCGGTGGCGCCGGCGTGCGCCTGGACGGCGGGACCTCGCTGGGTGCGGAGGTGGGCGCCTACTTCGACTCCATGATGGTGAAGCTCACCTGTCGCGGGCGTGACTTCGAGACCGCCGTGTCCCGGGCTCGGCGCGCGGTCACCGAGTTCCGCATCCGCGGGGTGTCCACGAACATCCCGTTCCTGCAGGCGGTCCTGGAGGATCCGGACTTCCGGGGCGGACGCGTCACCACCTCCTTCATCGAGCAGCGCCCGCAGCTGCTGACCGCCCATGCCTCCGCTGACCGGGGCACCAAGCTGCTTACCTACCTCGCCGACGTGACGGTGAACAAGCCCAACGGCGACCGGCCGGTTGCGGTCGATCCGCTGGACAAGCTGCCCGAGGTGGACCTGGGCGAGCCGCCGGCCGACGGGTCCCGGCAACGGTTGCTGAAGCTGGGCCCCGTCGGCTTCGCCACCGCGCTGCGCGAGCAGAAGGCGCTCGCCGTCACCGACACCACCTTCCGGGACGCCCACCAGTCGCTGCTGGCCACCAGGGTGCGGACCACCGATTTGCTGGCCGTCGCCGGGCACGTGGCGAGGACGACGCCGCAGCTGCTCAGCCTGGAGGCCTGGGGCGGCGCGACGTACGACGTGGCCCTGCGCTTCCTGGCCGAGGACCCGTGGGATCGTCTGGCTGCGCTGCGTGAGGCGGTGCCCAACATCTGCCTGCAGATGCTGCTCCGCGGGCGCAATACCGTGGGCTACACGCCGTATCCGGAGGCGGTCTCAACGGCGTTCGTCGCCGAGGCCACCCGCACGGGGCTGGACATCTTCCGCATCTTCGACGCGCTGAATGACGTGGAACAGATGCGCCCGGCCATCGACGCCGTCCGGGAGACGGGAACCGCCGTGGCCGAGGTGGCGCTGTGCTACACCGCGGACCTGTCCGACCCGGCCGAGAAGCTGTACACACTGGATTACTACCTGCGGCTAGCCGAGCAGATCGTCGATGCGGGCGCACACGTGCTGGCCATCAAGGACATGGCGGGCCTGCTCCGCGCACCCGCCGCCGCCACCCTGGTCACCGCGCTGCGGGAACGGTTCGACCTGCCCGTCCATCTGCACACCCACGACACCGCCGGCGGACAACTCGGCACCTACGTCGCGGCCTGGCAGGCCGGGGTCGATGCGGTCGACGGCGCGATAGCCTCGGTGGCGGGCACCACCAGCCAACCCCCGCTGCCGGCGATCGTGGCGGCGACGGACAACACCGCGCGCGCCACCGGGCTGAGCCTGCAAGCGGTGTGCGACCTGGAGCCCTACTGGGAGGCGGTGCGCCGGTTGTACGCACCGTTCGAGTCCGGCGTCCCCGCGCCGACCGGCCGCGTCTATCACCACGAGATTCCCGGCGGGCAGCTGTCGAACCTGCGTCAGCAGGCGATTGCGCTGGGTCTGGGGGAGCGCTTCGAGGAGATCGAGGCGATGTACGCGGGAGCTGACCGGCTGCTCGGACGACTGGTGAAGGTGACGCCGTCGTCCAAGGTGGTGGGCGACCTTGCCCTGCACTTGGTGGGCGCAGGCGTGAGCCCCGCGGACTTCGCGGAGGACCCACAGAAATTCGACATCCCCGACTCGGTGGTCGGCTTCCTCCGCGGCGAGCTCGGCGAGCCCGCGGGTGGGTGGCCCGAACCGTTCCGCACGCGCGCGCTGCAGGGTCGCCGGGAAGCCGCGACGGACCCTGAGCTCAGCACTGACGACGAGGTGGCGCTGCGGGAGCGCCCGCGGGAGACGCTGAACCGCTTGCTCTTCCCCGGCCCCGCCACCGAGTTCGCCGAGCACCGGGAGTCCTACGGCGACACCTCTGTGCTGCCCAGCGTGGACTTCTTCTACGGCCTGGAGCACGGGGGCGAGCACGAGGTGGACCTCGAGCCGGGTGTGCGGCTGCTGATCGGCCTGGAAGCAATCTCCGAGGCCGACGAGCGGGGTCTGCGCTCGGTGATGTGCACCCTGAACGGCCAGCTGCGTCCGGTGCAGGTCCGGGACCGGAGCATCGCCTCGGAGGTCCATGCGGCGGAGAAGGCGGACAAGAACCAGCAGGGCCAGGTCGCCGCACCGTTCGCCGGCGTCGTCACGCTCGCGGTCGGCGAAGGGGACGAGGTGGCAGCAGGCGATCCGATCGGCACCATCGAGGCGATGAAGATGGAGGCCGCCATCACCGCGCCCGTGGCGGGCACCGTGGCGCGGGTGGCCATCGGCGCCGTCGTGCAGGTGGAGGGGGGCGACCTCCTCGTCGTGCTGGAATGAACATCGACGGGCGAGGGCAGGTGAGGTACCTCCCGGCTACGCGAGCCGACGTCGACCGCGTCGCGGGCGTGTTCGTGACGGAGCCGGTCGGCTGGCACAACGCGGAGCTCTTTCGCCGAGATCTGGCTGCGGGACGCTGCCGGTTGGAGTGGTCCTGGCTTGCCGAGGCGGACAATCAGGTGGTGGGACGGGCCCTTTGGTGGGGGCTGCCGGACAGTGAGTACCCGCTCGCGCTGGAGTGTCTCTACGTCGATGAGTCAATGGCCGACCGGGTCGGCGTGGCCGTCGGGCTCCTCGAATCCGGCCTGGCGGCGATCAATTGCGGCAAGCCTGACAATAGCCCCGGTTACACGTTGGTTCTGGCTGAGGGCTGGCGCGCTGATTCGGCGGCGTCGGCGGCGGTCTCGTGGCGTCAGCAGGCCGCTCGACGGATCGGGCTCACCGACGAGATCGAGCGGTTGCGGTTCGAGTGGAATCCCGCAGTCGGCCTTCCGCCGCGGTCCGAACGGCTCACCTTCAGCGCCGAGCCCGACGACGACGTGGTCGGCGAGGTTCTCCGACAGATTGCCGTCGGCAGCCTCGACGTCGAGACCCGCCGGGAAGTCGAGGCGCTGGGGCCTGAACTTGCGGCCCGCGGCGAGCTGGACTTCTACCGGAGCATGCCCGGCGACCGGACGTGGTGGCGCCTGGCTCGGACCGCGAACGGCCAACTCGCCGGGCTGGCGATACCCTCCCGCAATGCCTACGGGCCGAACGCCGGCTACCTCGGCGTCATGCCAGCATTGCGTGGCCACGGCTACGTCCACGACCTGCTCGCCGAGATCACCCATCTCCACGCCGTGGCGGGTACGCGGACGATCACCGGAACGACCGACACCACGAACGCCCCGATGGCTTCCGCGTTCGCCCTCGCCGGTTACCGCAACACGGAGCGGCGGTTGCAATTCTCCGTGCCCCCTGCCTGAGGTGCTGGGCGGTTCCGCTGTCCGTAGGCCGAACCCGCCCCGATGCAGCGTTCGAATCGGGCTGAGTGACAACACATGACCCCGGCATGTGCCAAACTTCGCCTTCGGGCACGCAGCGTTGCGTGGGGATTGCCCTAGACCGCTCAATCGACTAGACTCAAACACATGTTCGATATGTTGGTGGAGGCGGCGGCCCAGCGGGCGACCCCGGCCAGATGACCGGGGTCGCCCGAGCACCACAGTCCCGTGAAAGCGCCAGCGCACCCGCTGCGGAGGGACATCGTCGCCCGTCGCCGCCAGGTGCTCGCCGCCCGCCTGGCTGGGCGGAGTAACCAAACCATCGCCGCCGCGCTGGGCGTTGATCCCTCCACCATCGGCAACGACGTTGCAGCGCTTCGCAGGGAGGGGCCACCAACACACCCGCATCCACCTCGGGCCGCATACGCCGCAGCACCATCTGCCCCCGGCCGGCAACGAACCGCCTCACGACAACGCAGCCTGCCCCTTTTTCAAGCCGAGGTGTCTGGTACCTCCATCCTCGGTTTCGCCTCATGGTGCCCGGCATGTCTGAGCCACGTGCCAAGATGGACGAGTGACCCGCATCGTCGCCGGAATGGCGAAGGGGCGCCGGCTGAGCGTGCCTGCTCGGGGTACCCGTCCCACCTCCGACCGCGTGCGGGAGGCCTTGTTCAGCGCAGTGGTCTCGCGGATGGACCTCGACGGTGCGCGGGTGCTCGACCTGTACGCAGGCTCGGGAGCGCTCGGTCTGGAAGCGCTCTCGCGCGGGGCCGCCGACGTGCTGCTGGTCGAGTCGGACGCGCATGCGGCCGCCGTCGCCAAGACCAACGCGGCCACCGTCGGTCTGCCCGGCTGCGACGTGCGGCGTTCCAGCGTGGCCGCAGCGCTCGGTGGCGGCGCCGACAAGCAGTACGACCTCGTGCTGATGGACCCGCCCTACGCGCTCGAGGACGCCGCGGTGACCCAGGTGCTGCACGATCTCTTCGACGCGGGATGGCTGGCGGACGGAGCGCTGGTGGTGGTGGAGCGCTCGGCGCGGGCGACGCCGACCAGCTGGCCTGCGGAGCTGGAGTGCGAGGTGGTGCGCCGCTACGGCGAGGCCCGCGTAGAGATCGCCACCTGTTACGGTCCGTCCTCATGAGCAGTGCGGTCTGCCCGGGTTCCTTCGACCCGGTCACCAATGGACACCTCGACGTCATCGACCGGGCCTCCGGCCTGTTCGACGAGCTCGTCGTCTCGGTCCTGGTGAACAAGAACAAGAAGAGCCTGTTCACGGTGGACGAGCGCATCGCGATGCTCACCGAGTGCACCGCCCACCTGCCCAACGTGCGCATCGACTCGTGGCACGGGCTGCTGGTGGACTATGCGAAGGCCAACGGGCTGCGTTCCATCGTCAAGGGCCTGCGGGCGGTCAGTGACTTCGACTACGAGCTGCAGATGGCGCAGATGAACCAACGCCTGTCCGGAGTGGACACCTTGTTCATCGCCACCAACCCGCTGTACAGCTTCCTGTCCAGCTCGCTGGTCAAGGAGGTCGCGACCTACGGCGGTGACGTGTCGCACCTGCTGCCGGAGAAGGTGCACACCCAGCTGCTCGAGCGCCTGGCGGCCACCACCTGAGCGAAACCGGGGCGTGAACTACGTGTCAGGCCGGACGACGACGCCCCGTTGCGTGCTCCGCACGACACGCCACGCCGGGCTCACCGCCTGGCCAGTGCGGCACGGGCAGACTGACCACTACGTAAGTTTCTTAGACGATCGGGGTAGACGTTGTACCGGGTTTTCGAGGCGCTCGACGAGCTGGTGGCCATCGTCGAGGAGGCGCGCGGCGTTCCGATGACCGCCGGGTGCATCGTGCCGCGCGGAGATGTCCTCGAGCTGCTCGACGACGTGCGGGACGCCATTCCCGGTGAGCTCGACGACGCGCAGGACGTCATCGACCACCGCGACGCGATGGTCGGTGAGGCGCGAACCCAGGCCGAGACCACCGTGAGCACCGCCAACAGCGAAGCCGAGTCCACCATGACCGGCGCAAGCGCCGAGGCGGAGCGCATCGTCACCCAGGCCCGTGAGCGGGCGCAACAGATGGTGGCCGGAGCCCAAGCCGAGGCGGAGCGGACCGTCAACGACGGCCAGCGAGAGTACGAACAGGTCACCAACCGCGCTCGCGGCGACGCCGAGCGCATGGTCGCCGCCGGACAGAGCTCCTATGACCGCTCCGTGGCCGACGGTGAGTCCGAGCAGAAGCGATTGGTGTCCCAGACCGAGGTCGTGCAGGCGGCGCGAGCGGAGTCGGCGACCATCATCGACGCGGCGCACGAGGAATCCGACCGGCTCCGGGGCGAGTGCGACGTCTACGTCGACAGCAAGCTGGCCACCTTCGAGGAGACGCTCACCGGCACGTTGCGGACCATCACCCGAGGTCGACAGCAGCTGCGCTCCGGCGTGAGCGCACCCGACTACCGCGGCTGATCGCCTCCCGGTGCCACGTGACGTACCGTGGAGTGGTTGCCCGCTGGAGAAGAGCCACCGTCTGAGGAGCACGAGCAGTTGTCATGGCAGTAGACCGCCAGGGAGCACGCCGCCGGCGCGGAACCCACCTCGATCCGTCCGCGCCGCTCGTGCTCGACACCCGCGAGCTCGGCCGTCGGCCGGGCAGCATGCGCATCGTTCAGCGCACCGTGCCTGCTCCCAGCCGCACCGGGCTGGACCTCATCGCCGTCCCCAAGGGTGGGCAGCTCCAGCTGGACCTGCGGATGGAATCCGTCGTCGAAGGGGTGTTGGTCAGCGGTACCGTAACCGGCCGAGCCGCGGGAGAGTGCTCCCGCTGCCTGCAGCCGCTCGAGGAACCGGTGCAGGTCGAGCTCACCGAGCTCTACGCTTACCCCGACAGTGCGACCGAGCAGACCACTGAAGAGGACGAGATACGACGGGTCGGTGGGGAGATGGTCGATCTTTCGGCCGCCATCACCGATGCCATCGGGCTGGAGCTGCCGTTGCAGCCCGTGTGTGCCGAGGACTGCGCCGGACTCTGCGCGGAGTGCGGTATCCGCCTGGCGATTGCGGAACCCGGCCACGGGCATGAGACCATAGACCCTCGTTGGGCCGCACTGTCGGCCAAGTTCAGTGTGCCCAACATGCAGGACCCCAGCACGCAGCACAGCACCGCAACTGGTGCGCTCACCGATCTCGAGGAGAAGTAGTCGTGGCCGTCCCGAAGCGCAAGATGTCCCGGGCCAACACCAGGGACCGTCGTAGCCAGTGGAAGACCACTGCACCCACCCTGGTCACCTGCCCGAACCGCGCCTGCGGTGAGCAGAAGCTGCCGCACACTGCGTGCCCCTCGTGTGGCACCTACAACAACCGCCAGGTCACCGCGGTCTGATTTCCAGGTGCGCGGTAAGCAACCCGATGGTGCTGCCAGCGATCGCGGTCCGCTCCTGGCCGCGCTCGGTGTCGAACTGGATCCTGCGCTGCTGACGCTGGCTCTGACCCACCGCTCGTTCGCCTACGAGAACGGAGGGTTGCCGACGAATGAGCGCCTCGAGTTTCTCGGTGACTCCGTGCTCGGACTTGCCGTGACCGAGCGGCTGTATCGCACGCTGCCGGACTCCTCGGAAGGCGTCCTGGCCAAGATCCGAGCGAGCGTGGTGAACATGCACGCGTTGGCGGGCGTCGCCCGAACCATGGGTGATGGTGGCCTGGGTGCGTACCTGTTGCTTGGCAAGGGCGAGGAGCTCACCGGGGGACGGGACAAGAGCAGCATCCTGGCCGACGGCATGGAGTCATTGCTGGGTGCCATCCACCTGCAGCACGGCATCGACGTGGCCTGCGATGTGGTGGAGCGGCTGTTCGAGACCCTGCTCACCGAGGCCCCGCTGCTCGGCGCCGGTCTGGACTGGAAGACGAGCTTGCAGGAGCTGACCTCTGAGCGCGGCCTCGGCGTCCCGTGCTACGACGTCCAGGCCAGCGGACCTGACCACCGCAAAGAATTCGCCGCGGAGGTGCTGGTCGCGGGAAATTCGCTGGGTGTCGGCACCGGAGGCAGCAAGAAGGAGGCCGAGCAGAAGGCGGCGGCCACAGCGTGGCATGCACTCTCGGTGAGTGCGGCTGCGTCGGAGGACGTCGCCCCGCCCGGTCTGAGCTGACGGGTGCCTGAGCTACCCGAAGTCGAGGTGGTTCGCCGCGGGCTCGTCGAGCACGTCATCGGCCAGGTGGTGGAGTCGGTCGAGGTGCGCCACCCCCGGGCGGTGCGCAGGCACCTCGCCGGGGCGGAGGATCTCACCGTCCAGTTGCTCGGTGCGCGATTGGTGAGCGCGCAGCGCCGCGGCAAGTACCTGTGGCTCACCGTCGACACTCCCGCCCGAGGCACCCAGGCGTTGGTGGTCCACCTGGGCATGAGCGGACAGATGCTGGTGCAGCCCGTCGGTGCCCCCGATGAGAGGCATCTGCGGGTGCGGCTTCGCCTGCGTTCGGCGGGCGATTCTGCCGTTGAACTGCGGTTCGTTGATCAGCGAACCTTTGGCGGTTGGGCGGTGGAGCCGCTGCAGTTGGTACAGGGCACCTGGCTGCCGCGGCCGGTCGCCCACGTCGCGCGAGATCCGTTGGACCCGGTGTTCGAACCGGACGCAGTCGTCTCGGCGTTGCGGCGCAAGCACACCGAAGTCAAACGTGCGCTGCTGGATCAGACGCTGGTGTCCGGAATCGGCAACATCTACGCCGACGAGTCGCTGTGGCGGGCGCAGCTCCACGGGCGGCGTCCGACCGACCGGCTCACCCGCGCCCAGGGACATCTGCTGCTGTCCGCGGCCGCGTCGGTGATGACCGCCGCCCTCGCCGCCGGGGGTACGTCCTTCGACGCGCTCTACGTCAACGTCAACGGTGCCTCCGGCTACTTTGACCGCTCGCTGGCGGCCTACGGACAAGTCGGCCGCCCGTGCGCGCGGTGCGGTACCCCGATCGTGCGGGAGAGCTTCATGAACCGCTCCTCCTACAACTGCCCCCGGTGCCAGCCCCCGCCGCGTGGGCTCAGTCGCGCCGGCGGTGGGGGACGAACTCCAGCAGCAATAAGGCGACAAGCACCCAAGCGATCTGGCGCAGCTTGATCACCGCGTACCTTTGTCCGCCCAGCGCTCGGAACTTCCGGACGAAGCGGTAGAGCGACTCCACCGCGATCAGCGGGTCCAGTAGGTGGATGGCCCGGTACGCCGCCTGCAGGAGGAACCGGCGGTCGCTGTCCTCGAAGATCTCGGGGAAGGCCGCGAAGGCCAGCGACAGCGTGCGAGCGCCGTGTTCCTGACCGTAGGTCACCATGTCCACGCTGAGCCGCTCGTCGACCCCGTTCGGAGCGTTCGCGGCGCGCCAGGGCACGTCGAGGGTGAGCATCCGGCCCCCGTCGGCGGTGGCGTAACGGTGAAAGGCCACCGGATCGCCTGCCGCGTTGCGCGCCAGCGCGATGAGGATCCCGGGGTGGCGCCCATCCAGCAGGTGATCAAGGATCATCGAGAACCCGCGGTTTTGGTGGCCACCATTAGCGGCGTCGACGATCGCCATGAGTTCGGCTCGGAGCTCCTTGTCCAGCTGGACCTCGGGCAGTATCTCAGTGGTGACCCCGACGTTGTGCGTGCGTTGGACGGCCTGCCGGAGATTGCGGAACGTCCTGCCCTGCAGGGTAAAAGTGGATACGTCGATCACCACGTCGCGTCCGATCGGAATGGCCCGCAGCCGATGCCGTTCCCACAACGGGGCGCACGACTCACCGGCGGCCAACACGGCGACCCGCCACCCGTTCTCGTGGGTGAACGCGATGAACTCCTCGATCAGACCGGCGAAGTCATCGGCGTCGCCCACCGGGTCACCGGCGACGGCGGCAATGCCCAGACGCGCCCGATAACCCAGTGCCGCGGTTCCGTCCGCGTTGAAGAAGTAGCTCTTCGCCGAGTGCATGACGAACGGAGCCAGCGCGTCGTTCTTCGTCCTGTCCACCAGTGCGAACACCCGCTGTAGGTCTTCCGGCGCGGCTCGGCTGGACTTGGGCATCACCAGCGCCGCACCGGCCAGCGCCAGCGCGATGAAGCCGACGATGCCGCGGTGCGCGTCGTAGCCCAGCCGCGCGATGACCAACAAGGCCACCGCCGCGAGGATGTGCGAGCGGATCAGCGGTCGGCGGAGGTAAAGCCCGCGGACGAGAAAGAAGACCGCCAACGCCAGCGCATAGGGCCACGCACCGTCGAAGTGCCCGAAGCTGCGGTGCTGGGCCGCCAGGTCAAGGCCGGCGGCCGTACCCGTCATCTGGCGGACCGCAGCTCGCGGATGGCCGCCGGGATGGCTCCGTCGGCGTCAATGGGTGTCCAGGGCTCGCTGGGTACCCATTGCGCCGCAGCCCGCGCACACGAACAACTCGGCCTCGGCCTTGCTCGGGCGCCAGGAGCAGACTGAGCGACACGGATTGACCGCCAGCCTCCGGTTGCCCACGTCAGGAGATGATGCCGCACATGGCCGACGATGACTCAATCCGACTCACCGCCTGGGTGCACGGGCGCGTGCAGGGAGTCGGATTTCGGTGGTGGGTGCGGTCCCGCGCCCTGGAACTGGGACTTGTCGGTAGTGCAGGTAATCAGCGCGACGGCCGGGTCCTGGTGATCGCGGAGGGCCCGCGGATGCAGTGCGAGCAGCTCCTGGCCGCGCTGCGGGCGGCTGATACACCTGGACAGGTCGACACCGTCGTGCCCAGCTGGGACACCGTGAAAGGTGGGTTGCCTGGCTTCGTGGAGCGATGAGAGCCGGTAGTTTGCTCGTGTGCACTTGAAGAGCCTGACGCTGAAGGGCTTCAAATCCTTCGCCTCGGCTACCACGCTGCGCTTTGAACCGGGTATCACCTGTGTGGTGGGTCCGAACGGATCCGGCAAGTCCAATGTCGTCGACGCACTCACCTGGGTGATGGGTGAGCAGGGGGCCAAGGCGCTGCGGGGCGGCAAGATGGAGGACGTCATCTTCGCCGGCACCTCCGGCCGCGCGCCGCTGGGCCGCGCTGAGGTGACGCTGACCATCGACAACGCCGACGGCGCGTTGCCCATCGACTACGCCGAGGTGTCGATCACGCGCCGAATGTTCCGGGACGGGGCCAGCGAGTACGAGATCAACGGCAGCTCGTGCCGGCTGATGGACGTCCAGGAGTTGCTCAGCGACTCCGGCATCGGCCGGGAGATGCACGTGATCGTCGGGCAGGGTCGCCTCGCCTCAATCCTGGAGTCCCGCCCGGAGGACCGGCGTGCGTTCATCGAGGAAGCCGCCGGGGTGCTCAAGCACCGCAAGCGTAAGGAAAAGGCGCTGCGCAAACTGGACTCCATGCGGGCCAACCTGGCGCGCCTTGGAGACCTCACCGCCGAGCTGCGCCGCCAGCTCAAGCCGCTCGGCAAGCAAGCCGAAGTGGCCCGCCGTGCGCAGACAGTGCAGGCCGACCTTCGCGACGCCCGGCTGCGGATCGCGGCCGACGACCTTCTCACGCGGCGGGCGGAGCTGGCACGGGGGCAATTCGACGAGGCTGCCGGGCGGGCGCAGCAGGAGCAGGTGCACCGCCAGCTCGACCAAGCGGAGCAGGCGGTGACCGCCAGCGAGGTCCTGGTCGCCGAACTAGCGCCTGCGGCCGCGGCCGCACAGGACATCTGGTTCCGCCTGGCCGCCCTGCAGGAGCGTTTCAACGCCACGGTGCGGGTGGCGGCCGAGCGGGCGCGGCACCTGAGCCAGCCCGTGGCGGAAGGCCGGGGCGGCCGCGACCCCGAGGAGCTGGAGGCCGACGCCGAACGGGCTGCAGCCGCCGAGCGCGCGCTAGCGGAGGCCACCGGGGAGGCGCAGCGACGGCTGAGCTCCGCCCAGCAGGCCCGCGTCGAGCTGGAACACGCCGTGGCGGCCGCGGAACGTGCGCACCTTGCCGCAGTGCGCGCGGTGGCCGACCGCAGGGAAGGCCTCGTCCGGCTTTCGGGGCAGGTCGACACGCTGCGCTCACGCAGCGACGCCAGTGCCGCGGAGATCGAGCGGCTGACCGCCGGTATCGCCGATGCCCGCACCAGGGGCGAGAACGCCCAGGCGGAGTTCGACGCCATCCAGACCGAGATCGGCGAGCTCGACGCGGGTGAGCTCGGCCTGGACGAGCGGCACGAGCGTGCGCTGGCCGCCCACTCCGCGGCCGAAGTGCGGGTCACCGACCTGCTGACCGCTGAACGCGCGGCCGAGCAGGAGGTGGCCTCGGGGAGGGCGACCGTCACTGCACTGTCGCTCGGGCTGGCCCGCAAGGACGGTGCGGCCTGGCTGACAGAGCATCACAGTGTGCTCGGTACCGCGGCGCAGCATCTTCGGGTCGAATCGGGGTACGAGGTCGCGGTGGCCGCGGCACTGGGACCGGCGGCGGACGCGGTCGTGGTGGACGGTGCAGCGGCGGTGATCCCCGCGCTGGCGGCACTCAAGGACGGTGACGGTGGACGCGCGGGGATCCTCGTCGCAGGAGCAGCGCTGCCCGCAGACGAGAGGACCGATCAGGAGCTGCCCGAAGGCACTCGTTGGGCGAGCGAGCTGATCACGTGCGACGAGCAGCTCCGGCCGGCGGTACAGGTTTTGCTGCACGGGGTGGTCGTCGCCGAGTTGGGAGACGCCACCGAGCTGCTGGCGGGGGGTCGTTCGAGCTTGCGGGTCGTCACCGTCGACGGTGACCTCATCGGGGCCGGCTGGGCACTTGGTGGCTCTGACCGGTCGCCGAGCACGCTGGAGATCCAGGCCGCGGTCGACCAGGCGAGTGCGGCCTTGGCCGACGCCGAGCACGCGGTGGTGAGGCTCGGCGCGGCGCTGTCCGGCGCGCGGGCTGAGGAAGCCGATCGGCGCGAGGTGGCCGAGCAAACTCTGGCGGCGCTCAACGAGTCCGACGCGGAGCTGGCTGCTGTCTCCGAGCGGTTGGGACGGCTGGGCCAGCTCGCCCGCGCTGCTGTTGGCGAAGTGGAACGTCTCACGCTGGCGCGGGAGGAGCTCGAGACCGGCCGCACCGAGCGAATCTCCGCCCTGGCCGAGCTCGAGCAGCGGTTGAGCAACGCCGAGGCGGAGCCGGGCGAGCACGAGCCGACCACTGCCGAGCGCGACGCGGCCGCCGTGGAGCTGAATGCGGGTCGCTCGACCGAGCTGGAGGCCCAGCTCGCGCTACGGACCGCGGAGGAGCGTGCAGCATCGGTTCGCGGACGAGCAGAGTCGTTACGCCGCAGCGCGCACGCCGAACGGGACGCGAGGGTCCGGGCCGAGCGCACCCAGCGTTCGCGAAAGCATGCCGCTCGGGTAGCTGCGGCGGTGGTCGATGGCGGCCAACGCGCCCAGGCACGCGTCGAGCAGGTCCTGGGCCGCGCCGCCGGTGAACGGGACGCCATTGCCGCGCGTCGTGCAGCGGCCGAGCAGGAGCTCGCTGTGGCACGAACGCAGTCCCATGGGCTGACCCAGCAGCTCGCGACGCTGACCGACGCAGTACACCGCGACGAGGTGGCCCGTGCCCAGACCGCGTTACGGATGGAACAGCTGGAGGAGTCGATCAGCGCCCAGCACGGCATCGGGTTGGATGATCTGGTCGCCGAGTACGGCCCGGAGATCCCCTTGCCGCCCAGTGCGCAAGAGCTCGCCGAGTACGAGGAGGCCCGCGAGCGCGGAGAGCAGGTCAGTGCGCCGCAGCCCATGTCCTATGACCGGCCTGCGCAGGAACGGCGTGCGAAGCGTGCCGAACGTGACCTCACCACCCTCGGCAAGGTAAATCCTCTCGCGTTGGAGGAGTTTGCCGCGCTGGAGGAGCGGTACAAGTTCCTGGCCACCCAGCTGGAGGACGTCAAGGACACCCGACGCGATCTACTGGGCGTCGTCGCCGATGTGGATGCGCGCATCCTGGAGGTGTTTACCACCGCCTACCACGATGTGGCGGCCGAGTTCGGTGCCGTCTTCGCGACCCTGTTCCCCGGTGGTGAGGGCAGGCTGGTGCTCACCGACCCCGATGACATGTTGGCCACCGGGATCGAGGTGGAAGCCCGCCCGCCCGGCAAGAAGATCAAGCGGCTCTCGCTGCTGTCCGGGGGCGAGAAGTCGTTGACCGCGGTGGCGATGCTGGTAGCGATCTTCCGCGCCCGGCCGTCGCCGTTCTACGTGATGGACGAGGTCGAGGCCGCGCTGGACGACACCAACCTGCAGCGGTTGATCACTCTGTTCGAGCAACTGCGGGAGCGCTCACAGCTGATCGTGATCACGCACCAGAAAGCGACCATGGAGGTGGCGGATGCGCTCTACGGTATGAGCATGCGTGGGGACGGCATCACCACCGTCATCTCCCAACGTGTACGGAACCAGCCGCAACCAGGCGAAACCGCCTCGTTGTGAAGCAGTTGCTGCCGGTGGCATCGCTGCTCTCGCGACCGGCCCGTAGGTCGAGATGGACGGCGTTATTCGCTCGACCACCCGGGGCAGCTGGCCGTGTCCTGCCCCCGCCGCCGTGGGGATGGCCGGATCCGGCGGCTTCGAACCGCAGAAGACTCGAGGGGTCGCGGTCGCTCGGCGTCACCCGGCGTAATTGCCCTGGTGGTCGTGTTGTTGACGTTGGGCAGCGATGTCGCGCGATCGACTGCCCCAAGACCGGCGGAGCGCTGGTAACGTAACGGTGTCGTCCAACGTGCCAGGCAGGCGTGGAACCAAGCGACCCGTGCAGCACGAAGGGCCCTAGATGACCACCGCTCCCGTTCTCACGTCGACTACCCAGTCGGCCCGAAACCGCCACGTCAGCCTGTACGCCGCACTGTCTCGGCAGATCCAGGACGCGGGGTTGCTCAGACGTCGCTACGCCTACTACTGGATGCAGATTGTGGGCGCTGTCCTTGCGTTTGCACTGGTATGGGTCGCGGTGGCGCTCATCGGCAACTCCTGGTGGCAACTCGTCCCGGCGGCCGTGCTCGCGGTGATCTCCACGCAGTTCGGCTTTCTCGGGCACGACATGGCTCACCGTCAGGTGTTTGCCTCCGCACGCTGGAACGCCTGGACTGGCCGGGTGCTGTCCGGGCTGTTTGCGGGGTTGAGTTATGGCTGGTGGAAGGGCAAGCACAACAAGCATCACAACGCCCCCAACCAGGAGGGCAAAGACCCGGACATCGGCCCAGGCGTACTCGCGTTCACCCCGGCGCTGGTGGCGCCACGGACCGGTGTGGCTGCTCGCTTCACGCGGAGACAGGGCTGGTTCTTCTTCCCCCTGTTGACCCTGGAGGGCGCTGCGCTGCACGTGGCCAGCATGCAGACGTTGTGGCAGAGCAAAGAGATCAAGCACCGGTGGGTGGAGCTGAGCTTCATCGTGAGTCGACTCCTCGGGTACGTGGCAGTGCTGTTCGTATTGCTGCCCCCGGGGAAGGCAGCCGCGTTCATCGGCGTGCAGTTGGCGTTGTTCGGTGTGCTGCTCGGGGGCTCGTTCGCCCCGAACCACAAGGGTATGCCGATCGTGCCTGCCAACATGAAGGTGGACTTTTTGCGTCGGCAGGTGCTCATGTCTCGCAACATCCGCGGTGGCCGGGTGACCGACTTCGCCATGGGTGGGCTCAATTACCAGATCGAGCACCACCTGTTCCCGAGCATGCCGCGAGCGAACCTGAAACGGGCCCAGCCCATCGTGCGCGCCTACTGCGCCGCGAACGGTGTGGCCTATACGGAGACGCGGCTGCTGCAGTCCTACGGGATCGTCGTCCGCTACCTCAACGCGGTCGGCCTGAAGCATCGTGACCCCTTCCAGTGTCCGTTGGTGCAGCGTTACCGCGCCTGACATTTCGGGTGATCCCCTGGCCGCACTGTCGCTCGTCGGCGTCAGCGCAGTGGGGTGCACGATTAGCAGAGGTCAGCTTTCTGGTGCCGTGCAACTGCTGGTCATGGCGGGTCCGGTCGCTGGGTCGTAAGCCCTCGGCCTGGGTCACCCAAGGTTCGCTCAGCGGAGGCGACGGTGTCCTCGTCCAGATGGTGCGGCAGTGCGCCGATCGTGGTGACGATCCGGGTGTGCTTCTCCGAAATCGTCTCGGCCGCTTGCGCGGCGGCGGTGGCCGAATACAGCGGGTCCAATGGTTCACCGGTGATCGAGGTGCGCGGCCCCAACACACCGGCGGCCCGTACTCGGGCTTTCGCCTCACCCACATCCACGTGCAACAACTCGGTCAGCAACCCGGCTGTCCCGCGGGCAGGCAACTTCGTCGCCGTGCCGCGGCAATCCAACTCGGTGATCAACCGGTGATCCACCGTCGGCATCCGCCGCCGCTGCGCCTCCAAGTCCTGGAACACGGCAAGTACTTCGTGGTCATCGAGTCCATCCAACGACCCCGACTGCAACACGTCGACCACCCGCGTCAGCTCGATGAGCGCAGCACGCACAGCACCGGCCGCGGAGGCGGCGGGCCGGTCGAGCAACTCCATCGAACTCATGAGCGAAGCATAGGGATGGACACTGACAATCTCTGTCGATGGCGATCACGGAAGGGGCCGCAATCATCCGCTGCTGCGGCAGACACCGTCGGGTCGCTGCCGTCCGCGCTCGCCGCCAGCTGCAGACCAACCTCGCCAATACGACGGCGCAGTCGATTAACTAATGAGCGGCATAGGCGTGCAACGCATGGCCTGCCCGCCGCCCACGGGAGCCGAGCGCCCCGCTGGGGGCAGCGGCTGGCACCATGGCGCGCGTGCAGACCTGGGTATGGATCGTTGTCGCTGTCGTTGTTCTCCTCGCGCTTGTTCTCGCCGTCGGACTGGTACTTCGGCGGCGGCGGCAGGTGCGCTTGTCGGTCGTCGAACGGGAGGCGGTCGACAAGCCGCGCGGGTACCAGGCCGGCGGCGCCATCAGCTTCAGCGGTGGTACCGGCGCCACAACAGCGCCGCCGGTACCGCCCGCACAGCGGGTGCCGACACCCGCTCCCATCGAGGAGCGCCTCGACGTTGACGGCGAACCCGCAGTCGGCGAGGACGCTGCCGTGCCGCGTGACTCGGAACGGCGCGCGTTGTTTGACGTGCCGCTGCCCGAGCCCGCGCCGGAACCCGAGCCCGTGCCGGTGTCGGAACCCGAGCCCGTGCCGGAGCTCATCACCCCTGAGCTCGACACCCCTGCGCTCGACATCCCCGAGCCGACCGACGGACGTCTCGACCGGCTGCGAGGACGTCTCGCCCGTTCGGAGTCCGCGGTCGGACAAAGCCTGCTCGGGCTGCTCGGTGCCGGCGACTTGGATGAGGACTCCTGGGAGGAAGTCGAGGACACCCTGCTGATCGCCGACCTGGGTTCGGCCACCACCACTGCCGTGGTCACCCAGTTGCGCGAACAGATGGCCACCCGCAACGTCCGCACCACCGAGCAGGCCCGCGCCCTGCTGCGTGAGGTGCTCGTCGGCGCCCTGCACCCGGAGATGGACCGCTCCGTGGCCGCGCTGCCGCACGCAGACCATCCCTCGGTGCTGCTGGTCGTCGGCGTTAACGGGACCGGCAAGACCACCACCACCGGAAAGCTCGCGCGGGTCCTTGTCGCCGACGGCAGGCGGGTGCTGCTCGGCGCCGCCGACACCTTCCGCGCCGCCGCATCGGAACAGCTGCAGACCTGGGGCGAGCGCGTTGGCGCCGAGGTGGTGCGCGGCAAGGAGGGCGCCGACCCCGCCGCGGTCGCTTTCGACGCGGTGGCCAAGGGCACCGAACTCGGGGTCGACGTGGTGCTCATCGACACCGCGGGTCGCCTGCACACCAAGACGGGCCTGATGGACGAGCTGGGCAAGGTCAAGCGTGTGATCGAAAAGAAGGCCGCCGTCGACGAGGTGCTCCTCGTGCTGGACGCGACCACCGGGCAGAACGGGCTGACCCAAGCACGCGTGTTCTCCGAGGTCGTGACGGTCACCGGCGTGGTTCTGACCAAGCTGGACGGAACGGCCAAGGGCGGCATTGTTTTCCAGGTCCAGCGTGAGCTCGGAGTGCCGGTCAAGCTGGTGGGTCTGGGCGAGGGCGTCGACGACCTCGCCCCGTTCGAGCCTGAGGCTTTCATCGCCGCGCTGTTGGGATGAACACCCTCGTAACACCACCGCGGCACCGTTCATATCGCGGAAACAACCGCGCACTGCCTCTGAAACACGCGATGCGCAGCCTTCTCCTCACGACACGAGCCACGCACGACGGTTCCGTACAGCAGGAGGCGACCGATGAATTTCCCGACGATGGGTGTGCCCGACACCGGCGATACCGCCTGGATGTTGGTCAGCGCCGCACTGGTGCTGCTGATGACGCCGGGTCTCGCGTTCTTCTACGGCGGGATGGTGCGCGCCAAGGGCGTCCTGAACATGATGATGATGAGCCTGAGCGCCATGGGCCTGGTCGGCGTCCTGTGGGTTCTTTACGGGTACTCGGTCGCCTTCGGCGAGGACAAGGGCAACCTGATCGGTGACCCAACACAGTTCTTCGGACTGAAGGGGCTGATCGGCGGCAACGGCAAGGCGGCCACCAGCGGGGCATCAGCAACCGCGGCGGTGAACATCCCCCTCGTGGGCACCATTCCGGCGACCGTGTTCGTGGCGTTCCAGATGATGTTCGCGATCATCACCGTCGCGCTGATCTCCGGGGCCGTCGCCGACCGCATGCGCTTCGGCCCGTGGCTGGCCTTCGCTGCACTGTGGGCGACGCTCGTGTACTTCCCGGTAGCGCACTGGGTGTTCGCCTTCGCCGGAATCAGCGCCCAGGACGGTGGCTGGATCGCGAACAAGCTCAAGGCCATCGACTTTGCCGGTGGTACTGCCGTGCACATCAACGCAGGCGCGGCAGCATTGGTGCTGGTGCTGATCCTGGGCAAGCGACGTGGCTGGCCCAAGGAGCCGATGCGGCCGCACAATCTGCCCTTCGTGATGCTCGGGTCGGGGTTGCTGTGGTTCGGCTGGTATGGCTTCAACGCGGGATCGGCGACGAGTTCCAACGGCGCGGCCGGGAGCACCTTCATCACCACCACCGTCGCCACCTGCGCGGCCATGCTCGCCTGGTTGCTGGTGGAGCGGCTGCGGGACGGTCGCGCCACCAGCCTGGGTGCGGCGTCGGGCATCGTCGCGGGCCTGGTGGCGATCACGCCGTCCTGCTCCTCGGTCAACGTCCTCGGCGCCCTGGCCATCGGCTTGGTTGCCGGTGTGTTGTGCGCACTGGCGGTCGGTCTCAAGTTCCGGTTCGGCTTCGACGACGCGCTGGACGTGGTGGGCGTGCACTTGGTGGGCGGAATTGTCGGCACCTTGATGGTGGGTCTGGTGGCTACCCCGGAGGCGCCTGCCGCGGTCAAGGGTCTGCTCTACGGTGGCGGGTTCGACCAGCTGGGGCGTCAAGCGGTGGGTGTCGGCGCGGTTCTGGTGTACTCCATGGTGGCTACCGCGGTCATCGCGTACGCGCTCAAGTTCACCATCGGCCTGCGGGTCGACGACGAGGCGGAGATGATCGGCATCGATGAGTCCCAGCACGCGGAGTCGGCGTACGACTTCGCGCCCCAACGCGGCGGCGGCCTGGCGGCGGCCGGTCTGTCCAAGCCCAACGCGATGCTGGCAGCAGCTGTCGGCAAGGAGGCCTGAGTAATGAAGCTCATCACGGCAATCATCAAGCCATTCACGCTCGACGACGTGAAGTCCGCGCTGGAACAGCTCGGGGTGCTCGGCATGACCGTCAGCGAGGTGCAGGGCTACGGCCGGCAGAAGGGGCACACCGAGGTCTACCGCGGCGCGGAGTACTCGGTGGACTTCGTACCCAAGGTGCGGGTGGAGGTCGTCGTAGACGACGGCGTGGCCGACTCGGTCATTGATGCAGTGGTGGAGGCGGCGCGGACGGGAAAGATCGGTGACGGCAAGGTCTGGGCGTCGCCGGTGGACACGATCGTGCGGGTACGCACAGGGGAGCGTGGCGTGGACGCGATTTAGCGCCCCGCTCCATTGCTTGTCCGTTTTGACGGCTGTCATCGCGATGTAACACGGCGGGGCCTCGCGTTCACCTGTTAGAAACAATGGCGAGGCCTCGCCGAAACACGCTGTGCGGACCCTTCTAGCTGAGACGAACGCAGGAGGGTCTATGGCTGTCCCGACGATGGGGGCCTTTCCGACGATGGGTGTGCCCGACACCGGCGACACCGCCTGGATGTTGGCCAGCGCCGCGCTGGTGATGCTGATGA